>Ga0082212_10002466_pt1 | contig 26917 bp, 23 predicted proteins | sample TergutNt197P3_FD_71548 | JGI IMG/M metagenome (GOLD analysis project Ga0082212, IMG submission 71548) | Neocapritermes taracua P3 segment gut microbial communities from Petit-Saut dam, French Guiana - Nt197 P3 | ecosystem: Host-associated > Arthropoda: Insects > Digestive system > Gut ...
AAAGAATGGAGTATTCATTGGACCAGGCCGGCAGGGACACCCGGAGGGCCTGGGGCATGATGAGGCCCCGCACCGCCCCGGCCGGGGTGAAGCCCAGGGCCAGGGCCGCCCGGAACTGGCCGGACGGTATGGACAGGAGAGCCCCCCGAAAAATCTGGGACTGGTAGGCGGCGCTGCAGAGCCCCAGGGCCGTCACCGCGCTGAGAAAAGCCGGAAAGCGGACCCGGGTCTGAAAAAGGTCGTTGACGAAGGATTGGACCTGGCTGTAGAACCCGAAGTGGACCATAAGAATAAGGAGCAGAACTGGTATGCCCCGGAAAAACCAGACATAGAGGCCCACCAACCTCCGGCTCCAGGCCGGGCCGTAAACCTGGAGCGCGGCCAGCACCGTGCCCAAGGCCAGGCCCATGACCATGGCCCCGCTGATGAGGAGGACGGTCTGGCCCACACCCTTAAGAAAGAAGAGGGCCGTCGCCCCGGTGAGCTGGGTGGATTTCCACCAGGCGGCCAGGGCGACGGACCAGGACATGATCAGTGGACTTCACCAGGGTTGTACTTGGTGATCAGCTCCTGCCAGTAGGGGTCGGCCATGAGCTTGGTCAGGCCTTCGTTGATCATCTTCAGGGTGTTTTCGTCATTCTGGTTGATGCCCACGGCAAAGGCCTCATCGGGGATGCCGGCTGAACCGATGATCTTGAGGCCGAGCTTTTTGGAGGCTTCGGCGGCCGGGGCGTCATTCATCACCGCCGCGTCGATGCGGCCGTTGGCCACATCCTGGGCAGCCAGGGCCGAGCTGGAGTATTCCACCAGTTCATACTTGCGGCCGTCCTTGCCGTTGGTGTCGGCCATGGCCTTGGCGTCGGAGGTGCCGGACTGGACGCCGATCCTAAGGCCGGCTTTCAGGGCCTCCTCGGCGGAGAGCTTGTAGTCGGCCGGGGCCAGGATCACCTGCTTGATGGTCCAGTAATGCAGGCTGAAGTTGATCTGGGTGGCCCGCTCCGCGGTCACGGAAAGGCCGGAGGCGATCATATCGATTTTGCCGTCCTTGAGGCTGGCCACGATGCCGCTCCACTCCATGGGCTGATGTTCCACCTTGAAGCCGTATTGTTTGGCGATCCAGTTCATGGCGTCCACGTCAAAGCCGGTGGGCTGGCCGTCAGGCCCGACATAGGCGAAGGGCGGGAAGTCGGCGTCGATGCCGTTGATATAGACCTTGTTGGGGTCCGGCGTCTGGGCCAAGGCCGGGATGCTGGCGGCCAGGAAGAGGGTCAGTAGAACCAGGGCTTTTTTGAACATGATCAAACCTCCAAGCGGGCATGTGTTAATTAGTTCGGGACCGGGCTTGAAAGCCCGGGCCTTCGGGAAAAACGAACCTGCGTAAAAGTTTATTATAACATATTCTTGGAAAAGGGCGGGGTTTTTTCAATCCAGCCGGTCCGGCGGACCCAGGCTGTCGGCCAGGGCCAGGCACTTGGGGCAGGGGTCATGGGGCAGGCGGTAATGGATCGAGGGCTGGCTGGCCTCCGAACGGGTCTGGATGATCAAGAGCCCCGGGCACTGGCCGCAGTTGAAAAGTCTTTCCCGCTGGCGCTCATGAAGCCCGCCGAAGCGACCGCCGAGCCCTTCCAGGTCGCCCTCCAGGGGATGGGTGTCGTAGAAAATGGAACGTTCGCGCACCCAGAACTCGCCTTCCAGGGTCGATTCCGACCGGCCGGGTTTTTGGCGCCGACTGTGGATGTCTTCGGCCAGCCGCTGGATATAGGCCAGGGTCTTGGGGCTGGTGGCCAGTTGGGCGGCCGGGGGCCGGGGCTCCTCCACCCGTTGCCAGTCCAGGCCGGCCATGGCCAGGGCAATGGCCAGGTTGAGATAGGGCAGGGCCCCCTGGATGGAATAGCCGCCCTCCAGAACGGCGATGTGGGGATCAATGATTTCCGACAGGGCCGCGTAGCCGTGGGCGGTGATTTTCATGTTGGTGATGGGGTCGGTGAAGTGGTTGTCCTGGCCGGCCGAATTGACCACCAGTTCCGGTTGCCACTCATCCAGGATGGGCCGGATGATGGTCCGTGCGGCCAGGAGAAAGCCCTCGTCGCCCGTTTCCGGGGGCAGGGGGATATTGACCGTGGCCCCCCAGGCCGCGGGCCCGCCCATTTCCTCCACGGCCCCGCTGCCGGGGTAGAGGGTGCGGCCGTCCTGGTGGATACTGATGAAGAGGGTGTCGGGGTCGTGCCAGTAGATGTCCTGGGTGCCGTCGCCGTGGTGGCAGTCGGTATCCACGATGGCCACCCGCCGCACCCCGAATTCACGGCGCAACCGTTCGACCATGATGGCCTCGTTGTTGATGTTGCAAAAACCCCGGCCGCCATGGACGACCCTGGGCGCGTGGTGACCGGGGGGCCGCACCAGGGCGAAGCTCTTTCGGCATTCGCCCGAGAGGACCAGGCGCCCGGCAATGATGGCCCCGCCGGCGCTGACCCGGTGGGAAAAGGCGGCCAGGCTTTTGACCCCCGGGGGCCTTATGTGGGCCCGTTCAATATCCTCGTCCCCGGCCGCCTCGGGCCGGAACTCCCCCAGGCCGGGAAGGTCGAAGAGCCCCTCTTCCCGCAACTGGTCCTGGGTATAGAGGAGCCGCTCCTCCCGTTCGGGGTGGTCGGGGCTGATGGACCAGTCGTAGGCCGGAAAAAAGACGATCCCCAGCTTCAGCGGGTCGGTCATGGGTCGCTCTCCTCAGTCAGGCCCAGGAAGCCAGCCCTGGCTTGGGCCCTGACCCGGAAAATCTTATCGGCCCGGCCCCGGCCGGACAGTTGGTTGAACCTCTCGGACTCGGTCACCTGGGGCGGCCCGGCCTCGGGCAGGCCGGCCAGGGCTTCCCCGAGGGCCTCCAGGAGATCCGCTTCGGCCCGGCCTAAAGTGTAATCGCGGCTGATGGTCTTGGTCCGGCCCAGGGCCGGGATGGTCATAAGAGCCTGGGCCGTGTCGGCGTAGAGCTCGGCGGCCAGAGAGGGCCGGGCCCGGGCCGCGCCCACGGCGTTGGCCAGGGCGGCCTGGGGCGGAACAACCGGCCTGAGCCCCAGGGCCGCGCCCACCGGCCGGGCCAGGGCCTCGGCCGGCCCGCCCAGGAAGGCCACGGCCTCGGGCTGAACGGGCCGGGTCAGGCGAAGGGCGCTTAAGGTATAGACAGGCCGGCGGTTGACCTGGTCCAGAAAATCCCGGGCCGCCCGGCCGATGAGTTCCAAGGCCCGGTCCAGGGCCCGGGCGGCCGTCTCTTCCGGGGGCCTGGCTTGGTCCAGGCGGGCCAGGGCAGCCCGGGAGGCTTCGACCTGGCCGAGGCTGGTCAGGCCCAGGCAGTTCAAGGCATCAGTGAAGGTCGGCGGCCGATGGCCCACCTCGCCGGGGTGGAGGGCCAGGGGCGGGCCCTCCCGGCGCCCGGCGAAATCCACCTCACCTTCATTGAGGGTCAAGCCCAAATCGCCGCCCAGGGCCAGGGAACGGGTCAGGAAGGCCCGGACCAGGGTGGGTTTGCCGGCTATGTCCAGGCCCTCGGCCGTGGTCAGGGGCCGGCCGTCGGCCATCACGGCCAGGTCAGTGGAAGTGCCGCCCATATCCACCATCAGAGCGTCGCCCTCAAGGTCGGCCAGGGACCACAGGCCCAGGAGCCCGGCGGCCGGCCCGGCGGCCAGAACCTGGACCGGCCGGTCCCGGGCCTCTTCCGGGCTCAGGGCCCCGCCGTCGGCGGTCAACAGCCGCAAGGGGCAGGTCAGGCCCAGGGACCTGGCTGAAGCGGCCAGGTCCCGGCCGAAGCGTTCATAAAGCCGGCTCACCGCGCTGTTGAAGACCGCGGTGTTCAGGCGCCGGGGAAAGTTGAGGCGGCCGGAAAGGCGGCTGGCCAGGGTCAGGGGGAAGTCGGGGGCTTCGGCTTGGGCGGCCCGGGCCAGGGCCTCCTCTTGAGCCGGGTTTTTGGGGCCGAACTTGCTGATGACGGCCCAGGCTTTGGCTCCCCGTTCCCGGAGGCGGGCCGCGGCCGCCCGGGCCTGGGCCGGGTCCGGAGGGGCCAGGACCTCCCCCAGGTGGTTCTGGCTCCCGTCCAGGGGTTCATAGAGCGGGCCGGAGCCGAAATCGGCCACGGGCAGACCCGGCCCCCCCACGGCCAGAACGCCCACCGGGTCGGCCTGGCCGGTCAAAATAGCGTTGAGGCCCAGGGTGCTGGAAACGGCCAGGCGCCGGACCCGGCCGGGATCGGACCCGGCCAGGAGCCGGCCCAAGACCTCGGTCAGGCTGCCTAAGACCTCCCCGGTGGGGATCTTTATTGTGCGGACGATTTCAAAATTTTCATCCAGGGCGGCCCCGTCCGTGTGGGTCCCGCCCACGTCAATGCCCAGATACATTTAGAGTAGTTCCCCGTAGCGTCGGATGAAGAGCTTTTTAAACAGGGTGGCCAGGACCAGGTATAAGAAGATGATCAGGCCCAGCCAGGCGAAATAGATCGGCGGCAGGGGCGCGAGGTGGAGCCAGACCCCTAAGGGCGTGAAGGGGATGATGGTCATAAAGGCGATGCCGGTCATGGTCAGGATGAAGACCGGCGCGGAAGCCCGGCTTTGGATGAAGGGAATTTTCGACGTGCGGAGCGTATGGATGACCAGGGTCTGGCTCCACATGGATTCCACGAACCAGCCCGCCTGGAAAGTGGCTATGAAAATCAACTGAAGTTCTCCACCCGCGGGCAGCTCATGGAAATGGAGGCCGCCGACCACGGCCGGGCAGATGATGAAAAACATCAAAAGAAAGGTGGCAATGTCGAACACGGAACTGGTGGGGCCGATCCAGGCCATGAACTTGCCTATGGAAGAGGCGTTCCACTTGCGGGGCCTGGCCAGGAAATCCTTGTCCACATTGTCCCAGGGCATGGCCGCGCAGGACAGGTCGTAGATGAGGTTCAGGAACAGGAGCTGGAGGGGCAGCATGGGCAGGAAGGGCAGAAAGGCGCTGGCCGCCAGGACCGAGAACATGTTGCCGAAATTGGAACTGGCCGTCATCTTGATGTACTTGATGATGTTGGCGTAGATCTTCCGGCCCTCCGCCACGCCTTTTTCCAGGACCATCAGGTCTTTTTCCATGAGGATGATGTCGGCCGATTCCTTGGCTATGTCCACGGCCGTATCCACGGAAATGCCCACATCGGCCGCCCTCATGGCCGCGGCGTCGTTGATGCCGTCGCCCATGAAGCCGACGGTGTGGCCGTTATCCCGGAGGGCGGCGACGATGCGGGATTTCTGCTGGGGCGAGAGTTTGGCAAAGACATTGGTCTTTTCCACCGCCTCTTTCAAGCGGTCGTCGGTCAGGGCCTCCACTTCCGAGCCCAGGAGGATGTTTTCAGAGGAAAGGCCCACCTGCTTACAGACGGCCCTGGTCACGGCGTCGTTATCCCCGGTCAGCACCTTGACCTCCACGCCGTAGTCCTTGAGGGCGGCGATGGCCTCGGCCGTGCTCTCCTTGGGCGGATCAAGGAAGGCCAGGTAGCCGATGAGCACCATGTCGCTCTCGTCAGCCACGGAAAAGGCCCCGGCCGGGGAAGGGTTGGTCTTCTGGGAGACGCCCAGCACCCGGAGGCCGTCGGTATTGTATTCCTGGCAGGTTGTCAATATTTCGCGGCGGATCTCCTCGGTTATGGGCACCACCCGGCCCTGGTAATCGACGTAGGCGGAAATGGACAGCATTTCCTCAATGGCCCCCTTGGTGATCATCTGGGTCTTGCCGCTGGGGTCGGCCACCACCACGCTCATGCGGCGGCGGGTGAAATCAAAGGGGATCTCGTCTATCTTCCGGTAGGCGTCCTCCCGCTCCACCACCTTCTCCTCCCGGCCCCGGTCGATTATGGAAATATCCATGAGATTCTTAAGGCCGGTCTGGTAGTGGCTGTTGAGGAAGGCGTGGCGCAGCACGCGGAGGTCGGTGTTGCCGCGGATATCCAGGTGGTATTGCAGGATGATCTTGTCCTGGGTGAGGGTGCCGGTCTTGTCAGTGCAGAGGATGTCCATGGCCCCGAAATTCTGGATGGAGTTGAGCTGCTTGACAATGACCTGTTTGCGGGCCATGGACACGGCGCCCTTGGCCAGGTTGGCCGAAACGATCATGGGCAGCATTTCCGGGGTCAGGCCCACGGCCACGGAGACGGCGAAGAGAAAGGCGTCCAGCCACTCGCCCCTGGTGAAGCCGTTGACGAAGAGCACGACGGGCACCATCACCAGCATGAAGCGGATCAAGAGCCAGGAAACGGAACTGACCCCTTTTTCAAAACTGGTGGGCGGGGTTTCGGTCTGGAGCTGGCGGGCAATGGTGCCCAGGGTGGTATCGTCGCCGACGGCCAGCACCAGGCCCGAGGCCGAGCCGGAGATGACCGTGCTGCCCATGAAGGCCAGGTTGTTGAGGTCCAGGGGGTTGGTCGATTTGATGACGGCCTCGTCGGCGAACTTTTCCACCGGCTCGCTTTCGCCCGTCAGCGAGGACTGGCTGATGAAGAGGTCCTTGGCGTGGAGAATGCGGAGATCGGCCGGAATGATGTCCCCGGCGGCCAGGTGGACAATGTCGCCGACCACGATCTCGTCCAAGGGGATCTCCCGCTTGACCGAGACAAAGTCCTCGCTCCCTTCCTCTTCTTCCCGCCGCATGACCGCGGCGGTGGTGGCCACCATGTCCTCCAGGCGCTCCGCGGCGTGGCCGCTGCGCCATTCCTGGATGAAACGCAATAAGCCGCTGATGATGACCATGGTCATCACGATGACGACGGCGGCCATGTCTTCGGTGAGAAAGGCGATCAGGGACAGGACGAAGAGGACCACGGTGAAGGGGTTGACGAAGGCGGTCCACAGGCGCTTGAAAACAGTGGCCTTGGGCTGGCTGGTGATGATGTTCAGACCGAACTGGTCGCGCATCTCCTCGACTTTGTCTTCATCGTAACCGTCGCTGGCGTTGTCATATTGGATAAGAAGCGTGGCGGGGGTTTTCACGGCCGCCTTCAACAGGCGGCGCCTGGCCCGCTCGGGCCGAGGGATTGCGGGCAGCTCGATTTTTTTGGCCATCTTCCTCGCGCCTCTATAAAAAATAATTTATGGATATTTGGTGGATTATATACTTACGGGCCCCCGGCGGTCAACAGGGCTTATTTTTGACAAACAAAAGCACAGATCGCTCTATGGAGGTTTATGCTATAATACCCCAAAAAAATATGTGGAGACTTGGTTTTGCACGACGAGTCACACCCTGAAAACCCGGCGGCCGAGGCGATTGCCAACAGCGGGCTGACCGGTCTGCCCTTATTGCCAGTTTTCACCACGTTCCGGTCAATCCCGAAGGTCTGCGCCACCAGTTCGCCCTGACCGTCAGTAAGCTCGGTGAACCGGCCCGGGTGTTGATGGAACTGGTGCCCCTGGGTGAGGTTTTGGAAGTGGAGGCCTTTGTCGGCAACCAGGATATTGGCTATGTCCAGGCCGGGCAGGCGGCCGAGGTCAAGGTGGCCACTTTTCCATTCACCAAGTATGGGGTCATAGACGCGGTGGTGGAGCATGTGGCTGAAGACGCCACAGTGGATGAAAAGCTGGGCCTGATTTACAGAACCAGGCTGGTTCTGGCCAAAGACACCATGAAGGCAAAGACATGACCAATACAAGAGAACGAGATTACAGCTTTAAGCCTTTGAAGGATTATGCGAGTCTGAACGCTCAGGCTTTAGCTGAGGAATGGTTAAAAACACCACCGAATAACCTTCAAAGATTATTCATTTACCAAGCCAGTCGGAAAAAGCATGATTTTTTCTCCACAATAAATGAAAAGGAACAACGTCAAATAAAATTTAGAAACAGGAAAGAACAGAAGAGGTATAATCTGCAAGAAAATGAAGTACTAATATATTACCTGGATGACATGATTCATCATGCTACATGGCGTATTATTCTTATGTTCTTATTTACCCATCCATTACTTGTTGGCGCGATTCTAATTCTGTTTGATATAAATTCAAGTTACATTTACATTCACGTAGCTTTAGTCATTATCTGGGTGCCATTATGTTGGTCCATAAGAATGTTAAAAGTATTTCAATCAAAGATATTCATCACCAATTTGCGTTTGGGTTGTTGCTTGACTGTTTTTGGAAAATTTAATTGCAGTTATTATTTTCTTGATTTCACCAAAAAGCTAATTTTGGCGGATTATCGGACAGTCGGGGCAGATTCAACAAAAGCTATTTTGACCGCCCGAAAGCCAGGGACAGGACAATTCGGGATATATGTTCAAAAAATTGTTTTAGTGTCAATTTGGCAGATAAATGATGATGTCAATCGTTCTTTTTGGTTTAATCAGTTCTCAATGATCTCATTTTTGGATTGCCTGACCGTCTTGATTAATGAAAGAGGTGGAAACATCTACATTCCTGAATTTATTGAGCTTGGGGAACAAGCAGATGGTACCATGGGAGTAGTTTATTCCCATCAATTCACCGGCGGCGACTTGAACTCGCTTAAAGAGTGGTATGTGAAAATTGGGCGATTGATGGCCTCAAAAACCGCGACCTCGAACCCACACCTCAAACTGTTATCAGAGATAGCCAATTATTTAAATCTAAAACAAGCCCCTGACGTTCAGTTTGAATATTGTGGACTCAAATCGCAATTAGGTGAAGAAATAATTTTTTTTACCAAAATGGTAACCGATCTTTTCCATATCAGTTTTTCGAGGGGATATTTGTGTTTTACGGATAAAGGCTTGATATTAGCTGACAAGCGGTTACAGTCCATAAAAACTTTTTGCCACTACTCGAATATCAGATTAAAGCGCTTACCAGATTCAGTCAAACTTTATTCCCATAATAAATGTTTTTGCCATATATATTTCTTTCGAACCGCCAGATTTCCTATTATTGAAACTTTGTCATTGTTGGGGTGTGCGAGGCCGAATGAATTTTCTGTGGAGGGACGTGGTATCGGTCCTTTTGGGTGGTGACTATATATATACATTAAAACTATAGGAACTTGGAGGATAACATGAAGAAAGTTTATTATGAATTAAATGTGGAAGGCGAAACATATGGTCTGCTATTCACATTTACAGAAGAAAATAATTCAGGAACTTTAGCTGACTCTGGAAGAGGCCGGGATTGCCGGCTTGAACTTGGGCTATACCAACTCGAACTACACTGATGAAAACAGCAAAGAGCACCGCCAGACAGGCAGTTTCATTTGGGCTGATGGCTCCATTGGCCAGATGGACGATGTCTGGTTCAAGTCCGACTTGGCGGATACCAATTACCTTGCTGAAGTGGAAGGTACCGGAAGACATAAAAAAACTGCCTGATTTGCGGGGTTAGAACCTCCCTCGTTATGATTTTCGGGAATTCAGGTTGGAACCCATCCTAGCCGCCCACTGGCAACCACCGACCATTTAAGCTCGCCATTATTCCACCAAGTCCTAAACAAGCCCTGTGGACAAGGCAGCGGAAATATGCTATGATTGCAATTTCCCAAAATGAGCGGCCGGGCCTTTTTAGGGGCCGGCCGGCAAGGAGGACCCTGTGGGTTTATCAACCGTATTGAAAGCCGTCCCCCGCGAAGACCGGCCCAAGGCCGGCCTTCTCAGAAGAGAGGGGCGGCTGCCGGCCGTCTTCTACGGCCCCGGGCTTTCGCAGCCCTTAAGCCTTTCCCTGGACTACAAGGAATTCAAGACCGCCCTGACCACCAGCGAGGGCAACCGCGCCCTCTATACCCTGGTCATTGACGGCCAGGCCCCCCAGGCGGTCCTTTTGAAGGACTGCCAGATGGATCCCCTGACCCGCAAGGCCATCCACGCCGACTTCTACAAGCTGGACCCGACCAAGCCTGTCCGGCTCAAAGTGCCCGTGACCCTGACCGGCAAGCCCGCGGGCGTGGAAAAAGGCGGCCAGCTTCAGCCCGGCCTCCGGGAAGTGGAAGTCCAGGTCCAGCCGGACCAGGCCCCGGCCGAACTCCTGGTCGATGTTTCAGACCTCAACCTGGGCCAATCCCTCCACCTGTCCCAGGTGAAGGCGCCGGGCGACTTCAAACTGGTCTTCACGGCCGATTTGCCGGTGGCCACGGTGGTGGTCCCCAAGGGCCTTAAGGCCGAGGCCGAGGCGGAAGCCGAGCCGGCGGAAGCCGCGGCCCCGGCGACCAAGCCCGCCCCGGCCGCCAAACCCAAGGCCAAGAAATAAACAGTGGCCGCCAGCCAGACCGGGGGCCTGGGGTATGTTGCTAATCGTGGGGCTGGGCAATCCCGGCCCGCGTTATGAATATACGCGCCACAACGCCGGCTTCCTGGCCGCCGGGCGCCTGGCGGCCAAAGCCGGTTTCACGCCGCCGGTCCGCTTCCGCGAAAGCCTGATCGCCCACGGTCTGGCCGCCGGAGCCAGGATCGTCCTGGCCTGGCCCCAGACCTTCATGAACCTCTCCGGCCAGGCCGTTCTGGAACTGGCCGCTTTCTACAAGATCCCGGGCCAGGACATACTGATCATCCACGACGAGATGGACCTGCCCCCGGGCCGCCTGAAGCTCTCCTTGGGGGGCGGCCCGGCCGGACACCGGGGCCTGGGCTCCATCCTGGATTTTCTGAAAACGGATTTCTGCCGGCTGAAAATCGGCATCGGCCGCCCGGCCCCGGCCGACGGCGAGGCCGCCGACTATGTTCTGGACCGCTTTTCCAGCCAGGAATGGCCCTTGGTGGACGAGACCCTGGACCAGGCGGCCGAGGCGGCCCTGGCCTGGGCCGGGCGCGGCCTAGCCCTGGCCCAGAACCTGGTCAACCGCCGGCCTGAGGCGGCGCCGGGCGTGACCACCCATGCCTGATCCCTTAAGCCGCCGCCACATCGACGTGGTCCTGGCCGAGCCCCAGAAAAGCGAGAACATCGGCGCCGCGGCCCGGGCCATGGCCAACATGGGCCTGGGCCGGCTGGTCCTGGTTCGGCCCCGGAACCTCCGCCGGGAGCTCATGGAGAGCATGGCCACCAGCCACGCCTTAAGCGTCCTTACGGAAATGACCCTCCACGAGGACCTGGACGAGGCCCTGGCCCCCTACGGCCTGGTGGTGGGCACCACGGCCCGGCCGGGCCGCCATCGGGGCCCCTTTTACACGCCCCGTCAACTGGCCCCCCTGCTTCTGGCCGACGAAGGCAAGGAGCCCGGACCCGTGGCCCTCCTCTTCGGCCCGGAACGCATGGGCCTGACCACCGGGGATCTGCGCCTCTGCCAGAAGGTGGTGCGCATTCCCACGGACCGCCCGGAAACCAGCTCCCTCAACCTGGCCCAGGCCGTGCTGCTCCTGGGCTACGAACTTCTCCTGGCCGCCGGGGCCGGGCCGGAGCCCCCGGCTGTCCGGCCCGCGCCCCAGGCCGAACTGGCCGGCATGTACGCCGACCTGACCGACCTCCTTCTCCAAATCGGCTTTCTGCCCGCCGACAACCCGGAACACTGGCTGATGAACATCAAAAAGATCTTCAACCGCAGCCTTCTGACCTCCGGAGAATGCAACCTCTGGCGGGGGGTCTGCCGCCAGGCCCGCTGGGCCCTGGCCAACCCCGGCCGGGCCAGGGCGAATATGGAGAGGCCCGGCCATGCCCGCTAAACCCCGCCAGCCCCAGTGGGGGAACCTGATCACCTGCGCGCTTTTGGCCGCCCTGGCCGGGGCCCTGCCCTTCCTGGGACAAAGCCCCTTCGACTATTGGTTCTGGCTCCTGGCCGGGGCCCTGGTGCTGAACCTGGCCCTGGCCGTGCGGCGCCAAAAACGGCTGGCCCGCCTGGCCGCCTGGCGCCGGGCCGACCCCGGCCACTTCCTGGCCGACACCAGTTGCCACCTGGATTGGTCCCGTCTGGCCGCGGGTCTGGACCCGGCCGCCGCCGCACCCTTGGAGGCCCTCTTCCAGTCCCCGAGCCGGGACCTGGGCGTCTTAAAGCCCCTGGTCCAAAAGGCCCTGGCCGGCTTGAAAAAGGCCCTGCGCCGCCAGCCGGGCCACGCCGGGGCCATGGCCTACCGGGCCTTCTGCCTGGCCCTCCAAGGCCAGATAAGCGGCCGGGAGAACCACCCGGAAACCTTGAGCGACTACCCCGAAACCAAATGGAGCGTCTTGAGCCACCGGGCCTACGGCCGGGCCGCGGCCCTGGCCGACAACGCGGCCGACGGCACGGCCAGCCTCTTCACCGACTGGGGGCGCCACCTGGAGGTCAGGGCCCTGAGCCTCTCCGCTCTCAAGCCCGAAGCGGAGGACGAGAGCCGGGCCGCCCGGCTGGCGGCCCTGGAAAAATACGAAAAAGCCCTGGACCTGGACCCGGATATTTTCCAGGCCGGCTGGGGCCGGGCCCGGCTGCTGGCCCGGGAAGCCTTTCTGACCGACCGCCCGGCCCTGGCCCGGGACGGCCTCAAACAGGCCGTGGCCGCCTACGAAGCGGCCCGACGGGGCCGCTCGGTGCCATCCTTCTTCCACCTGGAGTTCGGCCAGGCGGTTTTCAGCCTGGCCCGCCTGGCACCCGACCAGGACGACCACTATTACCGATACGCCGCCCGCCTCTTCCTCCTGGCCGCTGAAGACGAGCCCGCCAACCCCATCCCCCGCAGCCTGGCCGGCCAGTCCCTGGCCCAGGCCGCCTCGCGGAACGAAGGCCGCGGCCCGGAAACGGCCCGGGAACTATACCGGGAGGCCCTGACCCTCTTCCGGGAAGCGGCCGGGCTCAACCCGCGCGATCCCGAAAACTGCCATGAGGCGGCCCGCTGCCTGACCTGCCTGTTCCAGCTCTCGCCCGCGGGGGAAAAGCCCGAGGGCCGCCCGGCCTATGATCTCCTGACCGAAGCCGGGGTTTGGGCCAGCCGGGCCGCCGACCTGGTCCCCGGGGAGGAAACCTGGGGCGACTGGGCCAATATCCTCAGTTCCCTGGCTGAATACAGCACCGAGAGCGGGGCCGCCCGCCTCTGGGCCGAAGCCGCCGATCTCTACGAAAAGGCCGCCCGGGACCGGGCGGCTTCCCCGGAGCGGGCGGCCGTGAACTGGCACAACTGGGGCTACGCCCTGACCGCCCTGGCCGGCGCCAAACCCCTGGCCAGCCGCCGGCTCCAGCTTTTGAAACAGGCCGCCCGCAAATACGCCCGGGCAGCGGCCCTGAGCCGGGACAACCTGGTCACCCTGGAAAACTGGGGCGACCTGTTGAGCGAAATGGCCGCCCTGACCCCGGACCCGACCCAGGCCGCCCGACTGCGCGACCAGGCCGTGGGCAAGTTTCGCCTGGCCGCGCGGCTCCACCCCGGTCAAGCCGGCCCTTACCGCCACTGGAGCGTCCACTTCCAGACCCTGGCCCGGGCGGAACAGAACCCCGCCCGCCGCCGGGAACTGTGGAAGGCCGCCCTGGACAAGGTGGAAGAAGCGGCCAAGGTCAACCCCGGAGACGCCCCCGCCTGGGTCTCCTGGGCCCGCCTTTTCCTGGAACTGATGGAGGAAGGACCGGACTATGAACGGCCCCTTCTTTTGGCCGGAGCCATGGAAAAATTGGAAAAAGCCCTGGCCTTGGACCGGAAAGACGACGAGACCTGGGGCTGGCTGGGCCGGGTCCGCCTGGAAGCGGCGGAACTGCCCGAGGAGTTGAACTTCGGCGGCGGGCCTCTTAACAACGCCTCTCTGGCCGGCGAACACTTCCGGACCGCCTGCGACCTCAACCCCACCGAAGCGGACCACTGGGCCGCCTGGGGGCAGGCCCTCTTCAAGATCGCCCAACTGGTGGACAACGAAGCCTCAACCCTGGCCGCCCTGAAAGAGGCTTATGAAAAATACCTCACCGCCGCGGCCCTGAACCCGGCCGAAGGCGAACACCACACCGGCCTGGGACATGTGCTCTACCACTGGGGCTGGCGCGTGGAAGACGCCACGGCCAAGGCGGACCGCTTCCAAAAGGCCTACGAACACTGCGGGGAGGCCGGGCGGCTGGCCCCCGAGGACCCCATGGTCTGGCGCAACTGGGCCAAAGTCACCGAGGCCCTGGCCTCCCTGGAGGACGACCCCCTCAAAAGCTCGGCCTGGCAGAACGAAGCCGACGAGAAGTATTACCACGCCAACACCTTGGAACTCCCCAGCCTCCGCCCCCGCCGCCACTAAACACTAAACTAATGTTTGTCAGCCTTGACTTTTTCTTGGCCTTGTGGTGTAATTATTTATATAGAGGCCATCTGGATAATTTCTGGATGGCGCTGAGGCCGGTATTGTTCCACCAAGCTAAATCCCTCTTCAATTCAGTTCCGTGGCATTATCATAGCCTGTCGCTTTCAAAGGAGCGCCGATCATGAAGTTGAGCACCAAGATTTTTATGGGCTTCATTCTGACCAACATTATCTACGCCATACTGCTGGTGGTCGTCTTCTTGGTCGTCCGGCCGGTGGAGACGGATTCTGAAAAACTCGCCAAATATGTTATGGTGGCCTACGAAAACGCCACCAACATCCGCTACCTGGTGTCGGAGCAGCAGTCGTCTATGAGGGCCTATCTGGTCAGCCCGACCAAGGAACGAAGATTATTCGACCGGTTTATTGAGGTCACCAAGGCCATGGACGAAGATATTTCGAAACTCAACCGGCTCTTATCCGATCCCGAGGCGGACCTGCTCAGAACCCCGGCCATTATCGACTCCCATCGGAATATCACCAGGGCGCTCAAGGAATACAACGATCTGGCCATGCCCGTGGCCGAACGCCAGGAGAAAATACTGATCGCCCGCCGGGATGCCATAGTCGCTTTTGAGGAAGAAGTCTTAAAAGCTCTGGGCGAAACCATGAAGGTGGAAAAAGAGGCCTTACAGAATGAACTGCGGAACGAGGTCAGCCAAGCGGTCTTGTTGCGCCGGTACGAGCGGGCCGAGAAGCTGAACACTTTCCTGGACACAGCCAACGCCAGTGCCCTGATTTTCGCCAGGGGGCTTTTAGGGAACCAGGCCCTCATGGAACGAAGCCTGGTTTTATCGGCCGATGCTGTCCAGCAGGTAAGCGCCATCATCGCCGACACCTCCACCGCGGCAACCAGGGAGGCCCTGGAAAAAATCCGCCAGGTCATTACGGAAAAATATGAACCCAATCTGAAGCTCACCATGGCCCTGATGAAAGAGGACGGTGAAATCACGGCCAAACGCGCCCCCTTTGTCCAGGAGGCCGTTCGCGAGGCCAGCGCCCTGGGTCAGGCCGTTCAGGAAATTTCCCACCTTTTCACGGCTGACATAGCCGCGGCGGTGGGAAAAGTCAATGCGGTCATGCTCACCGGGACCGCGCTGGCCCTGGCGGTCAGCCTGGTCCTGGCCACCTTCCTGACCAGGAGCATCATGCTGCCCGTCAACCGGATCATAGAGACCCTGACGGAAAGCGCCCAGGAGGTGGATGGGGCCTCCTCGCAGCTCACCGGGGCGTCAAACACCCTGGCCGAAGGGGCCACGGAAAACGCGGCCAGCCTGGAAGAGACCAGCGCGGCCCTGGAGGAACTCAGTTCCATGACCGGGCGCAACGCCGACAACGCCATGGAAGCCAAAACCCTCGCCGCCGAAGCCGGCGACTCCATGGCCCAAGCCGAGAGTTCCATGTCCAAGGTCATCGGGGCCATGGATGAGATCTCCCTTTCAGGCAACGAGATAAGCAAGATAATAAAGACCATAGACGAGATAGCCTTCCAGACCAACCTCTTGGCCTTGAACGCGGCGGTGGAGGCGGCCCGGGCCGGGGAGGCCGGGGCCGGTTTCGCGGTGGTGGCCGACGAAGTGCGGAACCTGGCCATCCGCTCGGCCGACGCGGCCAGGAACACGGCCGACCTCATCGCGGCCACTATCACCAACATCAGCTCCGGTTCGGAGATGGTCAACGCCACGGCCGAAAACTTCAATGCCGTCAAAGCCAATGCGGCCAAGGTGGCCGGGCTGGTTTCCGAAGTGGCCGAAGCCTCCAAGGAGCAGAGCCAGGGTATAAACCAGATAAACACGGCCATGTCCGAGATGGACCGGGTGACCCAGACCAACGCTGCCTCGGCCCAGGAAGCGGCCAACTCGGCCGGCCAGTTGTCCCTCCAGGCCGGGAACCTTATGACCGCGATCCACGAGTTGAACGTCATGGCCCACGGGGCCGAGGCCCGGGAACATGTCCGCCGTTCCCGCCTGCCCGCGTCGGCCTCCAAGCCCAGGGTCTCCGGGGAAACCTCCAACAACAAGGCCCTGCCCATGGACGACGGATTCGATTTCTAACCGGCCGAAGCCGGTTCACTTGGCGGGGGCCCCGGTGGCCCCCGCCGCTTTTTGAAAAATGGGGTTGCGCGGGCGGGCCGTCAGTGCTATGTTAAGCGGGGTTTATTTCCCATATTTCCCTTACCTGAAGGCTGAAACCATGAGCAAGGCGGACAAGGATCTGAGCAAGGACAGCGGCGGCAAGCGCCGGGAAAAAAACATCAGCCCCCAAGAGGCCCGGGACAAGGCCCTGAGCGCGGCCATGGAGCAGATCGAAAAGGGCTTCGGCAAGGGTTCCATAATGAAGCTGGGGGAACGGGAACAGGTGGAGGTGCCGGTCATCCCCACCGGCTCCATCGCCCTGGACGCGGCCTTAGGCATCGGCGGCTTTCCCCGGGGCCGCATCATTGAGATCTACGGCCCGGAAAGTTCGGGCAAGACCACCCTGGCCTTGCACGCGGTGGCCGAGATCCAAAAACAAATCGGGACCGCCGGCAAACCCGGAGTGGCCGCCTATATCGACGCCGAACACGCCCTGGACGTCAGCTACGCCCGCCGCCTGGGGGTCAACACTGACGAGCTCCTCATCAGCCAGCCCGACAGCGGCGAACAGGGCCTGGACATAGCCGAAATACTGGTGCGCAGCGGCGCGGTGGACCTGATCGTCATTGATTCCGTGGCCGCCCTGACGCCCTCGGCCGAACTGGACGGAGTCATGGGCGACACCCACGTGGGCCTCCTGGCCCGCCTGATGAGCCAGGCCATGCGCAAACTCACCGGGGCCATATCCCGCTCCATGACCTCGGTCATCTTCATCAACCAGGTCCGTTCCAAAATCGGGGTCACGGGCTACGGTCCCTCCGAGGTGACCACCGGGGGCAACGCCCTGAAATTCTACGCCTCCCTGCGCCTGGAAGTGCGCTACAAGGGCAAGGTCCAGGAAGGCGAAAACCGCATCGGCAACATGGTCCGGGTCAAAGTGGTCAAGAACAAGCTGGCCCCGCCCTTCAACGAGGTGGAGTTCGACATAATCTTCGGCCGGGGCATTTCCAAGGAAGGCGAACTCCTGGAAATAGGCTCGGCCCTGAATATCGTGGACAAGAGCGGAGCCTGGTATTCCTACAACGGGGAAAGACTGGGCCAGGGCAAGGAGAACGCCCGCCGCTTTCTCCAGGAAAACCGAGACATCGCCACGGAGATCGAGGCCAAGCTGCGCGGGGCCTACGGCCTGGTCACGGAAAAAATGGCCGAGGTCATCGAATCCCATAACGCCGCCACAGCCCCGGAAGCCGCCCTGGCCGCCTCCAAGGCCGCTGAAGCCGCTGAAGCCGCTGATTCTCTGGGGTCGTAGGCTCCAGACCCCCTCTCATAAGGGGCTTCGCCCCTGGGGTCCAGGGGCCGCCGGCCCCTGGATTGGTTTAAGGTTGAAAGATGAAAGCTAGTGACGTAAGAGAAAAATTTCTGGACTATTTCAACGGCCACGGACACCGCCGGGTGTCTTCCAGCCCGCTGGTGCCCCATGACGACCCGACCTTATTATTCGCCAATGCCGGCATGAACCAGTTCAAGCGGATCTTCACCGGCGAGGAAAAGCGCGACTATTTGCGGGCCGCCACCTCCCAGAAGTGCGTCCGGGCCGGGGGCAAGCACAACGACCTGGAAAACGTGGGCTACACCGCCCGTCACCACACCTTTTTTGAAATGCTGGGCAACTTCTCCTTCGGTGACTATTTCAAGGAGGGAGCCATAGAATTCGCCTGGGAACTGCTGACCAGGGAATACGGCCTGCCCCCGGACCGCCTGTATTTTTCGGTCTATAAGGATGACGATGAAGCCTTCGACCTGTGGCGCAAAATAGCCGGCGTCCCGGCCGGGCGCATCTCCCGCCTGGGGGAGAAGGACAACTTCTGGGCCATGGGCGATACCGGTCCCTGCGGCCCCTGCAGCGAAGTTCATATCGACCAGGGCCCCCATATCGGCTGCGGCCGGCCCGATTGCAGCCCCGAATGCGATTGCGACCGTTTCCTGGAACTTTGGAACCTGGTCTTCATGCAGTTCGAGCGCTTTGCCGACGGCTCCATGAAGCCCCTGCCCAAACCGTCCATTGATACCGGCCTGGGCCTGGAACGCCTCTCGGCCATCTGCCAGGGCGTGGATTCCAATTTCGAGACCGACCTGTTCACCCCGCTGATCGAAAAGGCGGCCGCCCTGACCGGCCGGCCCTATATCTACAGAAAGGAACTCAAGCCCGGGGATGAAGGCTTTGCCGACAACGTCTCCACGCGGGTGCTGGCCGACCACGCCCGGGCCGTGACCTTCCTCATCGGCGACGGCGTGCGGCCTGAAAACCTGGGCCGGGGCTATGTGCTGCGCCGCATCCTCAGGCGGGCCGTGCGCCACGGCCGCCGATTGGGACTGACCCGGCCCTTCCTGGCCGACCTAAGCCAGGTGGTCATTGACAGCATGAAGGGCATCTATCCGGACCTGGCTGAAAACGAGGTCTATATCAAGAACATCGTCACCACCGAAGAGGAGCGTTTCGGCGAGACCCTGGGCGCGGGCCTGGGCATGCTGGGCGAGGCCATAGCCGATCTGAAGAAGAAAAAAGCCCGGATACTGGACGGCCGCCTGGCCTTCAAACTCTACGACACCTACGGCTTTCCCCTGGACCTGGTGGGCGACGTGGCCCGGGAACACGGCCTGACCGTGGACGAAGACCGTTTTCAGGAGGCCATGCAGGAACAGAAGGTCCGCAGCCGGGCCTCCTGGAAGGGCGGTGAAGCGGCCCAGGACAACGAGGTCTCCGCCCTGGTCAATGTCCTGACCGCCGAGGGCTTCGCCACCAGTTTCACCGGCTACGAGGGCCTGACAACCGAAGAGGCCGCGCCGGTCCTCCTGATCAAGGACGGTCGCCAGGTCCAGGAAGCTGAAAAGGGCGACCGGGTGGCCCTGGTCTTCGCGGCCACGCCCTTTTACGCCGCCTCCGGCGGCCAGGCCGGGGACGGAGGGGAGATCCACTTTCCCGGGGGCCTGGTGGAAGTCTATGACGTGCGGAAGGGCCCCGGCGCCGAGGTCTTCCTCCACTTCGGCATGGTGGCCGAAGGCTTTATCAGGGTCTCGGACCAGGCCCGCCTGGTGGTGGACGAGGCCGGGCGCCTGGCCACGGCCCGGAACCACAGCGCCACCCATCTCCTGCACCGGGCCCTTAGGCGCACCTTGGGCGAGCATGTGCGCCAAGCCGGCTCCCTGGTCACGGCCGACCGGCTGCGCTTCGACTTCACCCACTCCGCGGCCGTGAGCCCCGAGGAAATCGAGTCCCTGGAAAAACAGGTCAACGAGGCCATCCGCCGCGACCTGGCCGTGACCACCACGGTCATGAGCCAGGACGAGGCGGCCAAGACCGGGGCTGCGGCCCTGTTCGAGGAACGCTACGGCGAAAAGGTGCGGGTGGTGGCCATGGGCGATTATTCCCTGGAACTCTGCGGCGGCACCCATGTGGTCAACACCGGCCAAATCGGGGCTTTCGTCATCACCGGGGAAAGTTCCGTGGCCGCCGGAGTCCGGCGCTTTGAAGCCCTGACCGGTGAAGGGGCCCTGGAGTTCATTCAGCGCCAGCGCCGCCAGTTGGCGGACATCCTGGTCATGCTGAAGGCCAAGCCCGAAGAGGCCACGGAACGTCTCACCCGGCTTTTCGCCCGGCTGAAGGAACAAAAACCCAAAGGCCGGGATCTGGCGGCCGGCCTGGCCGACCGGGCCGTGGAAAAGAACGGGGTCAAGCTCCTGGCCGCCGAAGTGACCGCGGCCGACCCCAAGGCCCTGCGCCTCATGGGCGACGAGTTGAAAGACCGCCTGGGCCCCACGGCCCTCATCGGTCTGGCCGCCCCGACCGAGGGGGGCAAGGTCATGCTCCTGGTCATGGTGGGCCCGGCCCTGGCCGGGCGCTTCAAAGCCGGAGAGATCATCAGCCGCATGGCCGCCGAGGTGGGCGGCCAGGGCGGAGGACGCGACGACCTGGCCCAGGCCGGGGGCCCCGATTTGGCGGGCCTTTCCGCAGCTCTCGATATTTTGACCACTCTGGTATGAACGAAAAGGAAAAGAACTATGCCCACCAAACTCTTGATCCTGGCCTTAGGTTTGGCCCTTTGGGCCACCCCGGCCCAGGGCGAACTTGCCGCCATCAAGCTGACCCAGCCGGACTTCGAGGCCGAGGGCCTGACAGTCATCCAGGCCCTCTCGGCCCGCAAGTCCGACCGGGTCTTCGTTGACCGGGAACTGAGCCTCGCGCATCTTTCAGAGGTGCTTTGGGCCGCGGGCGGCATCAACCGCCCGGACGGCCACCGCACCGCGCCGACCGCCAACAATCGCCAGGCCATTGAAATCTTCGCCATCACCAAGGACGGCGCCTATCGCTACGATCCCCCCAGCCATGAACTGAGGCCCCTGGCCCCCGGGGACCACCGGGCCAAGGCCGGCACCCAAGATTATGTGGCTGCCGCGCCCCTGAACCTCATCTATGTGGCCGACCTTGGCAAGTACAAAGGCAGCGACGCGGAAAAGAAAGCGGTCGCCGGCCTGGACCTGGGCCATTTTTCGGAAAACGTCTATCTCTACTGTGCCTCGGCCGGCTTGAACATCGTGACCCGTATCTCCATTGACCCCAAGGTCCTGGCCCCCTTGCTCAAACTAGACGACGATTTTCTGCCCCTTATGGGCCAGACCGTGGGTTACCCAAAATAGAGGGGTGTTGAAATGGAGGAACTGGCGGCCCTGGCCTGGCAGGCGGTCGATTTGGTAATCCACCTGGACCGCCATCTGACCGAACTGGTCAGCCGCTACGGCTGGCAGACCCATTTTATTCTATTCGCCATTATTTTCTGGGAAACCGGGGTGGTCATCTGGCCTTTTCTGCCGGGTGATTCCCTGTTGTTCGCCGCCGGCTCCATCGCCGCCCTGCCCCAATCTCCCTTGAACGTGGTGTTTCTGTTTTTTCTTCTGAGTTCGGCGGCCATCCTGGGCGACACGCTCAATTACTGGATCGGCCACTGGGCCGGGCCAAAAGTCCTGGGCCGGGACGGGCGTTTTCTTAAAAAGAAATACCTGGACCAAACCCAGGCCTTCTATGATAAATACGGGGCCCAAACCATAGTCATCGCCCGTTTCGTGCCCATAGTCCGCACCTTCGCCCCCTTCGTGGCCGGTGTAGGGCGGATGCATTACCGCCGTTTCGTTTTTTTCAACGTGGCCGGCGCCATCCTGTGGAATTTTTTGCTTCTGGGAGCCGGCTATCTCTTTGGCGGCCTGGAAATAGTCAAGAAGAATTTTTCCCTGGTCATCCTGGTCATCATCTTCTTATCCTGCCTGCCAATGGTCGTGGAGTTCCTGAAATTCAAGCTGGAGAAAAAAAGGGGCGGCTGAGATGGGCGGACTCAGGGCCGGAATATTTTCTCTGTTCCTTTCACTTTTCCTGGCCGGGGCGGCCTGGGCCCAGGGCGATATGCCTTTACTCAAGGGCCCGGAAAAAAAGGTGCTCCTGCTCATAGCCCGGGAAGCCCTGAACGCAGCCCTGGAAAACCGCCCCTCCCGCGAGGCCCGGGTGGATCCGCGCCTTGCGGCCTCTCAACCAGTTGTGCTTTCCCTTTACGTGGACGGTAAATTGCGGGCCCGGGCCTGGAGAATCAAAAACCTTCAGCCCGTTTATACGACTGTCCGGGACCTGGTCCAAACAGCTTTAAACGAACCCAAGGTCAGTGACCAGCCCTTGAGCCATGAAGAAATGGCCAAGGCCAAAATATCCCTGGCTGTTCTGGGCCGCTACACCCAGGCCAAGGACGAAACGGAAGTTCCGCCCCGCTCGGCCGTTATCATCTATAACGGCTTTACCGAATGGCTGGCCCTGCCGGGTGATGTTCCGGGCGGGAAAGCCGCGGACCTCTTAAGCTTAGCCTGCGGCCAGGCCGGCCTTCGGCCCCAAGTCTGGCTTCTGCCCTCCACCACCATCTTTTACACCCCGGCCGAAGAACTAAAAGAATAAATTTTGTGTCGGGCGGCCATAACCGCCCGTCTGGCTTCCTTCCCCCTTGGCTATGTTCGAGAGTTTAAGAGAAAACCGCCCACGGCGGTTGGAAATAACAGGTCAAATGTGCTAAAATATGCGGATTGAACTTTAAGGACCGGGTATGGCGGAAATAATCGCTATTGTCAATGAGAAGGGCGGTGTGGGAAAAACCACTACGGCCATCAATGTCTCCGCCTGCCTGGCCTCCGCCGGCCGAAAAACCCTACTCATGGACGCTGACCAGCAGGGCAGCAGCACCATGGGCCTGGGCCTCAACAAGCAGCCCATAAAAGCCACTTTTTATGACTTTCTAATGACCGATCTGCCCCTGGAACAGATGGTCAAGGAGACCATGATCACCGGCCTCCATATAGTGCCAGCCAAAAGCGACCTTCTGGGAGTTGATCAGAAGATGATGGATCTGCCCAATAGAGAGACCATCTTAAAACGCCGGATAAACCAGAAACTAACCGGGCCGGAGCATGATTATGATTTCATCATCATCGACGCGCCCCCCAACATGAATCTTCTGAACATAAACATCATGGCCGCGGCCAACCGCCTGATCATCCCCACCAAGCCGGAACCCCTCTCCCTGGAAGGCCTGGCCAACCTTGTCGATACCTATAAACGCATCCGGGATACCATAAACCCCCAGCTTTCCATTCTTGGCATTCTCATTACCATGAATTTCGCCAGTTACAGGCTTTCCCGGGAAGTTATCCAGGACCTAAGGCGCTGCATGGGCAAAGTGGTCTTTGAAAACGTCATTCCCAACAATATCCGCCTGGCCGAGGCGCCGGGCTACGCCAAACCCATAATCCTCTATGACCGTCAATCGACCGGAGCGGCCAGTTACCTGTCCTTGACCAAGGAAATAATCACCAGGTTGAATTTCAAATGAGGACCAGATGACTTCGAAAAAGAGCCGCTTGGGAAGAGGAATGGAAGATATAGCCCTGGAAAGAGGTTTGGATTATCTTCTGAACGAAGCCGCACCGGTGCAGGCCGAGGCGGGCCGTCCCCTGATGGCGGATCTTAAACTTATTGACCGCAACCCTGACCAACCCAGGATCCATTTTGACGAGAAGAAAATAGCCTCCCTGGCCCAATCCGTAAAGTCCATGGGAATCATCGACCCTCTGACAGTCAGGCTCAAAGATGACGGACGATATGAACTGGTGGACGGAGAGAGAAGACTCCGGGCCGCCATCATGGCAAATTTGGAAAAGGTTCCGGTCATCATCGTGGAAAAAACCGAAGACCAGGCTGAACACCTCAGCCAGACCCTGGTCCATAACCTGTGCCGGGAAGATCTCAACCCCATAGAGGAAGCCGAAACCTTCGCCCGCCTGGAAAAGGAATTCGACCATACCCACCAAGAGATCGCTGAAATAGCCGGCCGGGAGAGATCATCGATCACCAATGCTGTCCGCCTTCTGAAACTACCTGAATATATTAAGGATGACATACGTTATGGACGCCTGACTCCTGGTCATGGCCGGGCCTTGCTGGCTCTGGTCGATCAGGGAATATTGAAGGACCTGAGAGAGGATATCATAATCAAAAAGATGCCGGTCCGTCAGGTCGAAAACTTGATTAAACGTTTGAATAAAAATAAGAAAAAGAATTTCACCCAAACTTCCGCGGACGACAATGTTTACTTCGAGGCCCTGGCCACCGCCTTATCCCGCGGACTTCAGGGCCTTAAAGTCAAAATAGTCCACCAGGGCCGGTCAGGAAAACTGGAAATATTCTATAACCAGCGGGAAGAATTTGAATGGCTGATGGCCAAACTTGGAGTGGGGGGTATGTAATTCTTAATTTGGATTTAAATTTTAGTTTGATGATTATTCTTTATTTCTTTTTTATAATAAAAAATATAATGAAAATAATAAGCGGCTCTGAATGTTTAAAAAATTTAAATTATTGTCATTTCAATAGTTTATATAATTAGTTTTAAAACAATACAAAAAAGATTAAAACAGGTTTGGCGACTTGGCTGTTTAAAACGGCTCCTGATTAAACATCAATCGACTATTACCTTGGTCCGGACGGTTTGGAAAATGAATCAGATTTACGCTTTTTCCGCTCTGGTCGGCCAGGACCAGATGAAACTGGCCCTTATCTTATCAGTCATAAACCCAGGGCTGGGAGGGGTATTGATAAGGGGGGAAAAGGGCACGGCCAAATCAACGGCTGTGCGGGCCCTGACCGCTTTACTCCCGGAGCAGGAGGTCATGGCCGGCTGCCGCTACGGTTGCGACCCGGATCAGATTGAATTATGGTGCGATGACTGCCGGACCAGAAGCGCCAAAGAGATAAACCTTAGAAAAAGACCCCTGGTGGAACTGCCTTTGGGAGCCACGGAAGACCGCCTTTTGGGCAGCATAAACCTGGAAGAAGCCCTGGTCAAGGGGGAGAGCCGTTTTGAGCCTGGTCTCTTGGCCGAGGCCAACCGGGGCCTTTTATATGTGGATGAAGTGAACCTCCTGGATGACCACTTGGTCGATTCGCTCCTGGATGCGGCGGCCATGGGGCGTAACATAGTGGAAAGAGAGGGGGTTTCCGTCAGCCACCCGGCCCGTTTCACCCTCATCGGGACCATGAATCCTGAGGAAGGGGAACTGAGGCCCCAGCTTCTGGACCGCTTCGGCCTGTGCGTGGAAGTGCGCGGCCTGAGCGACCAGGCCCAGCGCCAGGAGGTGGTCAGGCTGAGGCTGGAATTTGAAAAAGACCCGGACGCCTTCAGCGCCAGGTTCAGGTCGGCGGAAATCGAACTGGGCCTTAAGATAGATGAAGCGGCCAAAAGACTGCCGACTGTGAAACTGCCTGATGAAGCTGTCTTGAGCGCGGTGAAAATTTGCCTGGACCTGGGCGTTGACGGTCATCGCGGGGATTTGACGGTCATCAAGACCGCCCTGACTCTGGCCGCCTGGCTGAGGCGGGACCATCCCGGCCCGGACGAGATCCTGACCGCGGCGGAATTGGCCCTGCCCCACCGGATGCGGCGTAAGCCTTTTCAGGAAGTGGATTTTGACGTGCGCAATCGGTTGAAGGAAGTGGCTGCTGAAACCTCTTGATATAAATGAGGTAATTTAAGGGGGTTTGGGGGAGCATGCTCCCCCAAAAAGTCCTCTGATTTTAAAAATTCGAGGTGAAAAATTGGTTGAAATAGCGCCTTTTAACGGAATAATGTTCAGCCGGGACAAACTCAGGGACCATGGCGGATTGTTGGTAGCCCCGCCTTATGATGTCTTGAACCCGGAGGAGCAGCGCCATTGCCTGAACCTCCATGCCCATAATATTCTTCATCTGGATTACAATTTGATCCAGCCGGATGATCAGGATAAATATGCCTGGCACCACCGTTCCTCGGAGATATTAAAAAAATGGTTGGCGGAAGGTGTTCTGGAACGCCTGGAAAAACCGGCTTTTTTTCAGATGGAGACCAGTTGCCGGAACCCGGTCAAAGGCGGGAGCATAGTCCGGCGCGGCCTGGTCTGTCTTATGCGGCTGGTCGATTTTGTGGACCATAAATCAGAAGTCAGGCCCCATGAAAAGACCTTCAGCAGCCACAAGGAGGAGCGCCTGAGCCTGATCAAGGCCACCCACGCCAACCTCAGTCAGGTTTTCGGTTTTTTCCCCGATGAAGACCGCCGGGCCTGGAGCCTGATGCGGGAGACCACTGAAATGAGGGAGCCGGAGGCTGATTTCACCGACTACCGTAAATACAGGCACAAGATATGGCTGGAACAGGACCAGGAGAATATAAACCGGTTTATAGATGTCCTGAAGAACCGGAAAGTTTATATAGCCGACGGCCACCACCGCTATGAAACGGCCCTTAATTATCGGGACTACCTGAAGGAAAAAGGCGAATTTTCCCCCGGGGCCGATTATATAATGATCTATCTCTGTCCCATGAGCGATCCCGGGCTGGTCATCCTCCCCACTCACCGCCTGTTTAACGGGGCCCTGCCCCACCCGGACGACTTTTTGAACAGCCTGTCCCACTTTTTCAAAATAAGCGGCAAAGCCTTCATTGACAGGACCGAGCCCGTGACGCGCGACCGTTTTCTGACCAAGCTCAAAAAACAGCGGGGCCATATAGGCCTCTATTTGGCCGGCCGCCGGACCTACTATGTCTTAAAGACCCTGGACAAGGTCTTGGAGGAGTTGGCGGACCAGGGCGAGCCGCCGGAACTGGCCGCCCTGGATACGGTCCGGCTCAGCGGTATAATTTTCAAAAAAGTCCTGGACCTCACGGAAAAAGACCTGGACGACCCGCACGTTATCGCCTATGTCTCCAACCTCCACCAGGCCCTGGACCTGGTGAGAGACCAGAGGCATAAGGCCGCTTTCATCCTCAACCCCGGCACGGTCGAAGACGTGATCAGGGTATCGGAGAAGGGCCTGACCATGCCCCGCAAATCGACCTTCTTCTATCCCAAGGTAACCACGGGCCTGGTGTGCAATCTTATTGACGATTTCAGAGGATAAAGAAAACGGGAGAACGCCATGCGTCTGTTGATCGCTTCCGACCTCCACGGTTCCGCGGCCCAGGCCGCCCGGCTCAAGGCGGAAATTGAAAAGACGGCTCCGGAGGACGGGGGTTTTGTGGGGGTTATGGGCT
>Ga0082212_10002467_pt1 | contig 26904 bp, 19 predicted proteins | sample TergutNt197P3_FD_71548 | JGI IMG/M metagenome (GOLD analysis project Ga0082212, IMG submission 71548) | Neocapritermes taracua P3 segment gut microbial communities from Petit-Saut dam, French Guiana - Nt197 P3 | ecosystem: Host-associated > Arthropoda: Insects > Digestive system > Gut ...
TTAAATGAAAGGTTATATACAGGTTTACACCGGCAACGGTAAAGGTAAAACTACTGCCGCATTCGGATTGGCATTACGAGCCGCCGGAGCAGGTATGAAAGTGTTTATTGCACAATTCGTCAAAGGACAGGAATATTCCGAACTGATTTAATTTCCCTCAACCGTATGATTTCCGCTTGTGATAAGTGTGTTTTTACCGCTGGGGAAGACTACCTCACAGGTAGCGCCTTCAGGGACAGATACGTTGACTGTCAGCTTCTTTCCTTTTTTATGGATGTTTAACTTGATCTCGCCGATAACGGATGCAATGGTGGTCGAGGCTTCGGTCAGAGCGCCTAACCGGGGTGCTACGCGGAATGTGCGGAAACCGGGCGTCAGGGGTGCCACGCCGCATATTTTCTGGCTTAGTATCGTCAGGGGGCCGCCGCTCCATGCATGATTGATTGTACCGCCTCCAAACCCTTCGGCTCCGATGCCCCATCCTTCAAACAAAGTGGTGTATTCCTGATAGTTCATCATGTTTTCATAACGTTTCTTCATCCTTTCGATGGCAAAAGATACATCACCCATCTGGCATAATGCTTCCAGAACATATTTTTCCATGTAGGGGCTGGCATGGTATTCGGTTTTCAATATCTTAACTAAGGCAGGATACTTGTTTTTGGAAGCCAATCCGGAAACAACAGCCATGGCTTGTGCGCGGTCGTCAGTTTCTCCTTTGTAATCGGGCGACCGGTAGGCTGTTCCAGTCCAGAACTTAACATCGAAGGCGTTTTCGATCTGTTTCATCATGTGCACGATATCGTCGACGTCTTTTGCTTTGTTCAGTTGCAGGGCAAATTCGCGCTCTGCCTTCAGTGCCAGGTAATACCAGCAGTTTGTCAGTACGCCCATATCGATGTTTTGACCCCAGTCACCCCATGACCATTCGCCTGCGCGTTCGATAGCCAGTCCTTGATTGTCAACCTGCCATACTTCATGCAGGTAACGATGCAGACGGTCGTATATCACCGGTACGAAACTGCTGTCAGCGGTGTAGAAATATTGCGTATAAAAACCGTACCAGCCTACCGAAGCGAGCATTTGCAGCGGCAGTTCTTTATTATAATTGCCTGCCGGTATGGGCGAGAAAATCACGCCATCCGAGCGTTGCCAGTTCATCAACTCATGTATTCCTTTCAATGCCAGTTGATGCGACGAGGGCGTCAGGGCATAAAAAGCCTCTCCCAGTTCATTCACCTGGTCGCCCCACCACTGTCCGCGTTCCCTGTCGGGACAATCCATGTAATTATCGCGCATCGTGATATACAGGGTACGGGCCGAGCGCTTCCACAACTCGTTCAGGAAGGCATCGTTGCAATGGAACGGTTCAACAAACTCCGTGTTGTAACCCGTTTCGCGATATTTTACTTCGAGCACCTCCACGCCTTTCGGGAAGACATACCATACCTCGTGGCCGTTCATCCAGCCGTAACTCTCGTATGCCTGTTCGCCGTCGCGGGTAATATATTCGGCGCGAACGTTGGGCGAACCGCCACCCATATAATTATCGGTCTGCATATGAATCATGATGCCCGCCCCGGCTTTCACCTTGAAATAGGGGGTGATCTGGCAATTGTAAGGCAGTTTGCAGAAAAGCGTATCCCCGCCGGGCGACTTCCGGACATGGAGATAATCCATCAAACCGGAATCTTTCCACAAAGGTATCGGACGTTTCACCAATTTCCCGGAGGGAAAGTCTTCCACCAGTTCCACCAGCGACACATTCCCTAATCGTCCGGTGAATCCTTTCATGTTCCATCCGGTTATTTCCCGCCGCGCATCAAAGCGAATATTACTTTCCGGCATCCGGAAATTCGGAAAAGGTGCCTCCGTATCCTGGTATGCACCATATACCGCACCCCGCCAACTTGCATCCGAGACAATCTCCGTAGCGCCGCCGACCGCGTCGAAAAGCAATGCAGTTGTTCCGCTGTTTACATGATTGAAGCCGTTCTTGCCAAAATGCCAGACCAGAACAGCAATCGTATTATCGCCCGCAGTAAGATAGGGGGCGATCTCCACTTCGTCGTAATACGTCGCATGACGTTCGGGTCCGCGTTTCAAGCCGCCTTCAAAGACAACCATCCGGTCGTTGATCCACAGCCAGTATTTGGTATCGGTGGCAATACGGGCTATCAGGCTTGATGGTTTTTCGCTTAGTGTCACGTCTTTCCGGTAAACAAGCCATGTGTTGGCTTTACTCTGGTTGTTTTCAAAACTGATCCATTTCCCTTTCCATGCCGTTTGCGCCCAACCCAACGACGAGCAGCAGAGGAGAATGGCAATTCCTAATTTTATTTTCATAAGCCTTATTGTATTACAAATTGATAATTTCCCTGCTCTGCTTTCAGTACAAGACATCCGCTCTCAATCCCTTTTATTTCGATTCCGGGTGCGGATTCGAGCGAAAGTCCGCTTTCAGTGATACGGGAGCTGGTGGAAGCGGGTATATATAGGGTTGCATGACTGCCGACGGGGATTGTCACATTCATCTCAAGGCTGCCTGAACTCTTCTTTACCTCAGAAACGATTTTTCCGTAAGGTGTCCAATTCGAATAAAAGGCGTAGTCCAGTTTCTCCGGTAATTGAGGTTTAATGATAATATGTTTATATCCGGGTTCGTTTTCGTCGGTGTTCACGCCGGCAAGTGTGCGGTAGAACCAGTTCAATCCGCCACCGAACATGGGATGATTCCGTGAATTTCTACCATTCCACTGTTCCCAGCTAACCGTAGCGCCCTGTTCGATCCAGTGACCATAACTTGGGAAGTCGCGTTTGTTCATCGCTTCATAAGCCACATCGTTCATGCCGTTGGCAGCCAGCGTCTCGAAGAAGAACTGGGTGCCGAATATGCCGGTATTCAGGTGTCCGTCATACTTTTCCACAATCTCCCTGTACAGGGTTTTCACGACTTCTTCGTATTGATGCTGCGGTACGCCCATCACTAACGCGAAGATATTGCTCCCGAAATCGCCATACGTTTTGTTTTCAGCATCATAGAACTTTTTTTGGAATGCGGTTTTCGCATCATTGGCAATCGTGGAAAAAAAGGTTATGTCGTCCTGCCGGTTCAATGCTTTAGCTGCCTTAGCCGTAAAATCGGCGCAGCGCCACAGGTAGAAGGTGTGTACCATCTCGTTGGATGGTAGTTGGTACGGCGGCACCCAGTCGCCCAGGTTTAACCAATAGTTGACCTCGTTAGAATTGATATTTGTCCGTTGCGAATACATGGTGCCCTCTTTTGTGATCCATGTCAGCATGTAACGAACCTGTTCTTTCATAGCAAAATAGTTGTCTTCGAGCATCTTCAGGTCGCCATAGTGGAGATAAAATTCCCATGGCATAATGTTCATGGCCGCTCCCCAGGGTACGCCGCCGCCGCAACCTGTTTGCCAGGGCGCGCCATTGGGAACATATCCCGTTTCGATATGCTGCGCGTCGCGCATGTCGCGAATCCATTTTTCATAGAACGCGGCAGCATTGAAGTTATGCATCACGGTTACGCAAGCCACCTGTCCGTCGCCCGTATAGGGAGATCGTTCGCGGTGGGGACAGTCGCTTGCGATGCCGCCGTGCATATTGTCCAGCTGACTGCGTTGCCATATCGTATTGATCCGGTCGAACAGCGGATTGGAGGTCTTGAACTCGGCTGCGACATTCACTTCGGTGTTGACCGCTTCGGCTGACAGCATGTCGGGTGTCAGTTCGCTGATGCCGCTGATAACGGCTTTGCTGAACACATACCAGGTAAAGCGCGGGGCATACGATTCTTTTCCGCCGCCTTTATAGATATATTTTTGTACGCCAAGGGGAGATTCGCATATGTATTTCACATGCAACGTGTCGCCTTTCCTGCCTTGAATATCCCTGAATCGAATCCAGCCTGAAATCTCCACACCAAAATCGACCTCATAAGCGCCGGTATTATTTTTCGTCAGCGAAACAGGTTTTAGAATTTCCACTACTTTGTCAGTTGGAGCTGTATGTGCGGTGAGTTCGCCGGTAGGAGCTTCACGTAATACTACACGGTCCCATCCCGAATCGTCGCAGGCCGTTGTTGCCCATCCTTCGGTTTCAAGGTTGGCATCGTATATTTCGCCGTCAAACACGCCATTCATCACGATGGGCGACGCTTTTGCTTTCCATGTGCCGTCCGAGCAAATGATGTCTTTTGTCCCATCCTTGTAGTTGATTTCGATCTGGCACAGGAAACGCGGAGAGCCGAATGAAGCGACCCAGCGGGACGTACAGTCGTAAAATCCGTCGCCAACGATCGCCCCCGCCACATTCTGATGTTTACGGAGCATGTTAGTAATATCATAAGCCAGATACATTACACGATACCCCCTAAAATTATTGTCCAATGCGATGTAAGTATATTTGACAGCTTCGCGGACGGTGTAGTTCGTGAAATTCGGGACCAGGCAGTCGTCGCCAACCTTTTCCCCGTTCAAATAGAACTCAAAATAGCCAAGTCCCGTCAAAAAAACTTTCGCCGAAGTGACATCGTCCTTGACATGAAATGATTTACGGAGTAGCGGGGCAGGATAATGTGGAGGTATTGGCGGTTGTGGCTGATCGGCTGGCAGGATGATCTTGCGTGGTTCCTCGCCTTGCCATGGGGCGCCGATCCATTGTGCTTTCCATTCGCTGGATGAGAGTAATCCCATCCCCCAGCAGGCAGGTTCGCTCCATGCGGAAGGCTGGTCGTTACGATCCCACACCATGACACGCCACCAATAGTCTTTGCCGGATTGCAATTTGCTGCCGTTATAAGGGATCAGGTAGGAATCCGATGCGGGTGTTTTCCCGCTATCCCACAAGTCGGCTTCCCCTTTCAACAGTTTAGCTTTCGAGGATGCGACGCAGATGCGGTAGGCTTGCTGGTACTCTCCGCGCGTCAGTACGGAAGCGACTTCATTGATCCATGACAGTCGCGGCGAAGCTACGTCAACAACCGCCGGATTCGTCATGTACTCGCAGGTCAACCGTACCGGTTTCAATTGACCATGTTCCGTGCATGACATTAAATTAAACATCATGCAAAACAGGCATAAAGCGCTGAACTGAAAGATTTTTATTTTCATACCATAAAGATTTAAGTGTTTAATATCCCAAGAAATATTCATCCTTTTGTTAATTGATTGATAAACAGAAATAACAATGAAGGTTTTAAAAGGATGGGGTATATCAGTCCGAAGACGGCGCCCCAAAAATGCGCGTTGTGGTTTACATTGTCGGTTGCACGTTTTGCCATATACTGACAATAAATCACGTACAGTACGCCGAAGATGATACCCGGTACAGGAATAACAGCGAACAGTAAAATACGTTCCCACGGATTGAAAATGATAGATGAAAAGAGGATGGCAGATATCGCTCCCGATGCACCTATCGATTGATAGTAAATGTTATCGCGGTATTTTATCAGGTCGAACAAAGAAGCGAAAATCATTCCTCCGAAATATAAACCGATAAATCCCCATTGCCCGAACCCGATATTTACAAATAAGGATTCCATGGCAGCGCCGAAAAAGTAGAATGTAAACATGTTAACAAACAAGTGTGATATATCGGCATGTACAAAGCCATGGGTGATCAGGCGATAGATTTCCTTTCGTTTCAGGACGGCATAAGCATTAAACGAAAACCGGTTGACGAGTTCCCGTCGCCCAAAACAAATAAAAGATATGATGACGGTAGTTCCTATGATTAAATAAGTCAGCATGAGAATTTTTGAGTTATGAGTTATTTTAATGTGTAAAAATCGTAGGTGATGGTCCAGGTGAAGGCTTTACCCGGTTGAATGTCAATATCCATGTAAGGTTCGGGACATTGCGTTTTTACGGCTGACCAGAAAATGATTTTCGAGATCGGACGGTCGCAGGTGATTCTGACGCCGGCGCCGGTCTTTTTGTTTTCAATGCGAAAATCGTAGTCTTTCACGCTATGGGTATGTCCTTGTATGTCTCCCCAAAATACGTTTTCACGCGGCGACAGTTCGCGAACATATTCAATTTGCTGTCCGTTAATTCTTGCCAAAGGGCTTTCGCCTTCTACCTTTATGGGAAATGCAAATTTGATGACGCTGTTAGGCCCTGTTGTCTGATGGTCAACCGTAAAGAAATTATGGTTATATACATTGGTCCGGATAGTCTTTTCACCTGTGTTTTTCAGTGAATGTTCCAGAACCATTTGCGGTTTGCCTTTTACCAGTCTCACTTTTTTCTCATAAACATACGAATAGCCTGCTACATCTTTCAACCGGTGCGTGAAAGTCACACAATCCTTCGTTGTTTTTACCTTCCAGACGCCCGGATTGGAAAATTCGTAGAATCCGAAACGCTCGAACTTGTCGTTTGATGCCTTGCGCAAGCCCCCGATGCCGATGCGAACAAATTCACCGCCGACAGGCGCCTGATCGTAATTCATCTCCGAAAACTCCTCGACCGGTCCGCAGATGGCATCGTGAATGTGCGGTTCATAGTTGACAAACCATTGTCCAAAGAAATCATGTCCTTCGTACTTTAGTTCAGGTATTACGCCCGACCAGTCGAACCGGCAGCCACGGTAATAACCCTGCGTGGCATCGGGCAAGTACAATTTAGCCGTAATCAAACCGTTGCTGATTTCTGTCTGGGGGATTTGCGCCCCAACTGCCTGACTTTTCAAAATGAAAACAGCCAGTATAATAAAAATACAATTTTTCATCATGTCATGTAAAAAAGAATAATGCTGCAAAAGTAAGCCGCTTTAATGACATTTGCAAATTATTAATGATTCTGATGCATTCTCGAAATATTTTTTTAAACGACTTTCATTTGTCAAAAACTGCCGGTACCTGAATTTAAAACATCTGGAACAGGAATATGACACCCTGATCCGCAAAGCAGAAGAATCGGACATGGGCTATGCCGGATTCCTGCGCCTTATGGTCGCAAGCGAGGTTTATGCCAAAACAGAGCGCAGTATCAGCTATCGGCTGGAAGCAAGCAGATTGCCAAAACCCTATAAACTGCTGGACGATTTTGACGCGCGCCTTTCAGCCTCAGTTAAGAAAAAAACTGATTATGGAACTGGCCACGCTGGAGTTTTTTCACCGCCATGAATCGGTATTGATGATCGGCAATCCGGGAACAGGAAAGAGTCATATCGCCCAACCGCTGGCCTTCCTGGCCTGTCGCTCAACTCCGACTTATCAGTGAGAAATACAAAATCGAAACACAAATCAAGCATCGGAATGAACACTTTTAAACCCACTGACTCTTCCCTTCCTGAAAGGATTTTGAAAGGGTGGCAACATTTTTTTATCAACTGGTATCATCCTTCTCCGACGCTGAAAGTTGTTCAGGTCACACACGGCCCGGTGGCTTGGGGCAGGCGGGGCTTCCACTGCCGTTCGGACGGGCGCAAAACTTGCAAATTTGCACAAACTTTCAGACGAGTTACTTCCCTGCTCGCGCCAAACCGCTCGTTAGGTGCAGGTGATTTTTTTCTGCTATTTGGGGTATTTTAATGTCTGACGGACTATTGATTAAGTAATTCGTCTTTTTTCCGCTGTCTCCTACTTGTAACATTTCTTTTGAAACTAAATCCTGCAAATCACGAAGTGCAGTGTCTGTTGAACATTTTGTCAGTTTTGCATAAACGCCAGTCCGAAGAAACTCAAAACTTTTTCCGTAGTTGTCGTAAAAATAATTGATTATCAAACGTTGACGGTCATTTATGGATTTTTCGCGGTGTAAATTCCAAAAATGCGCTTTATCCAAAATTAGTTTCAGATTTCGTTCGCTTGCGAGTAATGCTCTTTCAAAACAACCCAAAAACCATACGAGCCAATCTGTAATATCACCGTCCGATTTTTGAGTTTGTTCAATAAGATTGTTGTAATGGCGGTGTTCAGTATAAATTTGGTTCGACATACTGTAAAAACGAATTTTGCTGTTGTCGCTGCGAGCCAACTGCATATCCATAATTGCTCGTGCTAGCCGTCCGTTGCCGTCGTCAAAAGGGTGGATTGTTACAAACCACAAATGAGCAATCGCTGCTTTCAATACAGCATCTGTTGTTAAGTTATCAGAATTAAACCATTCTAAAAACTTGTCCATTTCATCTTTAATCCGTGCCGGTTCGGGCGCTTCAAAGTGTATTTTTTCGCGTCCAAATGTTCCTGATACTACTTTCATTCCAAGCGAACGGTATTTTGCCACGTCAATTTGCTGATAACCACTGAAACCTGTCTGAAACAACGAATTGTGCCAACCGAAAAGTCGAGTTTCAGTAAGCGGATTTTTGAAATTTTGCGTTGCATCAAGCAAAACATCAACGATTCCCTCAACATTTCTTGATGTTGGGATATATTCGGAGTTTTCAATGCCCATTTTGCGGGCGATTGACGAGCGGACTTCGTTAGGATTGAGAAATTCTCCTTCAATTTTTGAAGTATCGACGGCATCTAATGTCAAAGTTATCAGTTTCGCTTCTTCTATTAGTTGAAAACCGATATTTTCCATTTTGCCGAGCAAATTACCCTGCAAATGTCTGACATTTCCAAGTAATGGGAGTATGTTTTCGTTATTCCATCGGAATTCAGTCCACTTTTCCCTTTCGTGTATATACATATTCACTGCAAATTTTGCGGCAAAAATACGAAATTTTCACCGCACTACCAAATCTATTTTAATTTTCGTAATCTCGAAATATTTTTTTAACGAATTTCATTTGTCAATAAATCAGTATGATTGTGATTCCGAATTATCTTCCCTCCTCCATATCTTTCCTTCATGCCGAATGATTCTTCCATCGTCAGTCAACCCCTCGATGATTACTGTATAGGAAGTCGATTCGTCAGCCGTGTAAAACTCGAACGATGCGACGCCCAGGCTGTCGGTTTGTACCACCGGTTGCCAGTGGATGGTAGAGCGCAAGTCAGGACTTTGTGCATTGCGTTTTTCAGATGTATCGTATTTCGGCGCATAAAATTCTACCGGCTGCTGGTATCCAAGCGGCAAGAAGGTTTTGATGTGGAAAGGCGGTATTTCTCTCTTGTTGATTTCTTTTCCTGTCCTGGTGAATATTGCAATGACACCTTTGGCGCCCCGCATTCCATAAATACCTGCTTTCGTGTTTTTCAGCAAATCAATTTGAACAATATCATTCACATTGATGGAATTAAGATAATCATTGTTCACAGGAACATCGTCAACAATCAATAATGGCGGATAATAAACGCCTGTGTCTTCGCCAAGTTCAGTACCATGGATGGTAATTACGTGTTCACCCGAAAGAGGATTAACAGACACAGTTATACCCGGAAGCATTTGCAACAAAATGAAAATGTTCGCTGACGGTTTTTGATCAGGGTCCTCCCATGTTATGGAATTGTCGGGTGAAGAATAATAAGCCGATTTTCTTGCCGGCTGTTTCCTTTCAGCTGTAACGGATACCTCCGACAGGTGATAGGTGCGCATACCGCTTTCGCTTGTATATTGCTGTTCGGCTTTTTCGGCATATTTTGCAAACTGCGCCCTGTCAATCGCGGCGGGAGGAACAGCAGGCAAATTCCTTTCAGGAAAGGTTTCATCGTCGATCAAAAGATTCATGCGCGCCATACCTTTGTCAGGTTCGACACTTACGATATACCCAGTATTGTCGGGCAGATCGCAGCCACGCAGGTGAAAACGACCGTCCTTATCCGTTTTTGTATTGTCAAAATAACCGGTTTCCTGATTTTCATTAAACGAAAATACCGTTACTTCCATATTTTCGACGGGATTTCCCGATAATACACTCTTGACGGTTCCCGAAATTTCAGCGCCCGATTCGAGGGGAAATGCCGGTTTGGTAAAACATCCCTTCGCCAGTCTTGCCATATCGTAGCGCCGCCATCCCTGTGTACGCATTAATGAATCCAATGCCCAAGCCGATGCAGGCGTACCTTGAAAGTAAAAGGCCGGATTCTCAATATGTCCGCGCAAGTCGGATACAAGTAAAAGTTGTGTCAGGATACTGGTGGTAGAATCAGGTGTTACTTCCCTGTCGGAAGTCACGGCAACCGAAATACTGCCTGTCAGGGGCTGTCCTTCGCTGCCGGTTACCGTTACACGGTTTTTTATCAATGAACGCGGTGCGAAATTCTCCTTATCCGGATGGTATGCTACCAGCGCCTGGTCTTCCGGACTGTTAATAAAAACCAGCCGTTCACTCAACGGATTCATGTCGGCGTCGAACAAAACGAATTGCAGCACGCCGGATGGAAATTGATCGCTGTGAAAGGAAATAAGATTCTTCCCGTGATCCCAGACATCTGCAAACTGCACTATTCCGCGTGTATGCGCCAGCAGGTGAAGTTCGTCGTTTCGCACTACTTCAGCCGGTTTCAGTACCGACACGTAAATCATGTCATTTACCCGGTTGACAGACAGCGCATATCCCCGGTTGAAGGCTATGCTACAATCAAAGCCTTGCATGATCGAATCGCTTTCGGGATAAAAGGATACGTCTAAATCATTTTCAGTTTGCGAAACATGTATATTTTGCCGGTTCGGCATATTCTGCGCGCCGGCAGCTGTTTGGCGGGACAGCGGATTGCCGATATGAACGGATTTGGTAAAGAAATAATGTTCATCCAGACTGCGCATGAAAGTAGTGTAGGCGCGCAGGGTATAGTCGCCTTCTGGTGCATCGCCGGGGATGATCAGGCAGCCATGGTATGCATCCTCCTCCTGGCGTATTTTAACGCGTGTAACAACCGAATCAAGCGGGTTTATCAGTTCGGCATAAACATACCGGCTGACCGGACTTGGGACATGGGTTGCCGCATCAGCCAGATGTGCCCTGAACCATATCCGCTCGCCCGAAATGTAATAAGGCTTGTCGGTATGCAAGTAAATCTTTTCCTGCGGAAAAACTCGCAACTGTTCCCTAAAGCGTTTAACGAATAGGTTTTCATCAAAAATATCATCTTCCGATACGGCAGAAACATCATCTTCGGAAACAATTTCACCGGCAATCAAAGGCATGGCTTCGGCATCAAAATCGGGCGAGTATTCCACGGGCAGTTTCATGTTAAGTCCCAGGAGTGAGTTGGAGATAAAACAGGGAAACAGCAGCAGCGGATTGCTGTAAGTGCCGTCAGGGAAGATGCGGACTGGAGCGCCCGGCGTCTGGAGAACGTTGCGGAACAAACCTGTCTCCGGCCACCTGGCCGACTGTATTTGCGCCATATCTATATCGATCAGGTCGTGTTCGGTGACAGGCCTGCCGAAACAGACAAGTATCAAATCCCTGACAAGAGATGGAATATGAAACGTTTTACCTCCGTCGGGCGAAATGTCGGACAGTAATGTGCCCGGATTTTCGTAAAGCCCCTTACGCCAGTATTCCGGTCTGTCTTCCTTTGCCGGATAGGTCAGTAAATATCCGTTTTCCATCAGCGAATGATGATACAGGGCTTTGATGAAATACGCAAGCGAAACCTGATAAATTTTCTTCCGGTTGTTATCCCAGCTGTTTTTTTGCCTGTAATTTTCCGGTTTCAGTTCGGTAAACAGCAGTTTCCCTTCCCATGAACTGATGGAGGCGGTATAATCGTGTGAGAAATGGTCGAGCACATACCTGATATGATATCCTGTTTCATTGTTGATAATGTGTAGCGGTTCGCGGCAGGTAACTGTTAATATCCCGGTTTTGGAATTGTAATAATAATAAACGGCTTCGGGATTGATGGCGTAAATTGATTTTTTTGCAGGCGTCTTTCCCAGTATGGTCTGCCAGAAAAGGTTGATGTCCCTTTGACGGAAACGTACTTTTGCGGATACCGTCACCTCGTCCAGTTCGAGTATTTTCAAGGCGGCGTCAAATAAAACAGGGGTATTTCCTGGCTCAATATCCCTGAAAGCCGGCTGATAACCCACATACGAAACCGTCAGCACAAAACTTCCTTCTTCCGGTATTTTGAGCTGGTAATAACCTGTTGAATCTGTAGTCGTACCGACCGTTGTGTTTGCCATGAAAACCGAAGCGCCGGGAACAGGTTCTTTGTTTTCAGCATCGGTAACATACCCGCAGACAGTACGCTGGCTGCAAACAACGAATGGAATAAGCAACAAAAAAAACACATGAGATAATCGGAGCGTACACATGATTTTTTATATAATTAATTTCGAATTTTTAAATAGGCAAAGTAATTACAAATAACTATATCAGCAAAATATTTTTCTATAAATTTTTCATCCATCCATCAATCTATATATCAGGCATATGTTATCAAACGTCTTACCGCCACAATTTTCTTTCATGATGAATGATTCTTCCATCAACTGTCAATCCCTCAATAATAACGGTATAGGTAGTCGGTTCATCGGCTGTGTAAAACTCAAATGAAGTAACGCCCTGACTGTCGGTCTGCACGACCGGTTGCCAGTGGATGGTGGTCAGATGAAGCGTTCGCTGGCGGGAGGTAACCGGTAAATCAAAATGGACGTTGGCTGTTCCGTCGTCATTCGCTTGAACATTCATTGGCTTCCAGTTGTTAACGCTTATCCTGACAGATTGCGGCACGAGCGGTGCGCCGGAAGCGACATCCGTGAACTGGAAAGTGACATCGACCCTGTTGCGTGACAAAAACGCAAATTGCATGCCAGTATGTATCGTGCGGGATTGAGGGTCGCCGATATGGATTGACTTTGTACATAAATAAGACTCATCCAAACTTCGCATGAAAGAAGTATAGGCGCGAAGGGTATAGTCTCCTGCTTGCACATTTTCGGGTATGGGCAGATAACCATGATAAACACCATCTTCCTGCCGAATTTTGATGCGGGTGACAACCGAATCCAGCGGGTTGATCAGTTCGACATATACATACCTGCTCACAGGACTGGGGACATGGGTGGCAGCATCAACCAAATGCGCCCTGAACCAAATCCGTTCGCCGGTAATGTAATACGGTTTGTCAGTATGTAAATGGATTTTTTCCTGTGGAAATATGCGTAATTGTTGTTGAAAACGTTTGATTAGTATGTTTTCTTCCGGCATTTCAAGTTGACAGTTAGATTGCTGACTATTTAACAGGAACGGAATTAGCCAAAGTAGCCATATCGGAAATAAACGGAGTGAACGCATGATTTTCATGTTATTTGCTAAAACCATCTTATGTTTCAGATTTCTAATGTCGTAAACGGCTGTATCCACCATGTAGTTCATTTCCGGCGCATATATTCCCGTTACACTAAATTTCCGCATAGCTATCATAAGTTTGAGTTCACAAAATTAGCGTTTTTATAAAAATATAAAACAATAACTAAAATTATTTTGTTGTATTTAGTAGTTTTTAAAAATATTTCTTATTTTTGCTCCCCGATTTTGTCCAAAAAGCTACATTTGTTATGAAGATTTTTATTGGCAAAAGCCGCATGTTAATTAATTTGCAATCGTCTGATTGGCACGGTTTTTGCAGAGAGAGAGAGAGAGAGAGAGAGAGAGAGAGAGAGAGAGAGAGAGTTGCATCTGTAATTTTCCTAAATTTTTTTTGTTGTATCCAAGCCGGACATTGCGTTTCAAGCAATGTCCGGCTTGCGACGTTTATATCATCAACCCATTATTAAAACAGTTTTGCCTATGAGAAAGAAAGAATGAAACATACGAAGTCTGTATAAAAGACTACCGCGATTTTCGGGGAAATGCTTGCGAGAGCATCCCCAAAACAAGTAGAGATTACTAATCTATACATGAAATAATTATGATAAATAAATTTAAATTATTAAAAATCAGATTTATGAAGGATAAAACCTTATTTTTTTCTATGAAGTTTTCACTCATACTGCTTTTGGCGGCATCTGTGAACGTCTATGCCCAACAGGGTATTACGGTTACAGGTACGGTTTCGGACAAAGGCGATCCGCTGCCCGGTGTGAGTGTCAGGGTGAAAGGTACGAGTGTCGGCGATGCAACAAACCTCGACGGACGGTACTCGGTTAATGTGCCAGGCCCAAATGCCGTGCTGGTATTTTCCTATATAGGATATGTCACTACGGAACGGACTGTTGGGAACCAGCGCGAGATCAATGTGAACCTGGTAGAAGATACCCAACAGATCAGCGAGGTAGTTGTGGTTGGATATGGTACACAAAAGAAAGTGAACCTGACCGGCTCGATTGCAGCATTGGCAGTCGATGAGAGCATGAGCGACCGTTCGTTGCAAAATGTGTCATCCGGACTGCAGGGCCTTTTACCGGGACTATCTGTTTCGCAGAATAGCGCGATGGTGGGTAGCAGCAATGTATCGCTTATGATTCGCGGTTTGGGTTCGGTGAATAACCCTGAACCGTTAGTTGTAGTGGATGGTATGCCTGATGTGGACATAAACCGTATCAATATTGCCGACATCGAAAATATTTCGGTGTTGAAGGATGCTGCTTCTGCTTCAATCTATGGTTCGCGTGCCGCCGGCGGCGTGATCCTGATCACAACGAAGACAGGTAAAGGACAAGACAAAACGGCAGTGCAGTTTTCCTCTTCTTTCGGTTGGGGGGTTCCGACCAAAAACTATCAGTTCATGGCTGATTATCCGCGTGCGCTGACACTGCACCGGAACGCCGCTTTTACAGGTACATTGGAAAACAATCAGCAATTCAAAAAGGGTACTATCGACCAATGGCTTGCACTGAGCATGATTGATCCGTTGCGTTATCCCAATACCGACTGGTGGGACATTATACTCAGGACACAGAAAGTACAAAAATACGACCTTTCCGTTTCCGGAAGTTCCGATAAATCAAATTTTTATTTTTCTATTGGAGCGAATGATCAGACCGGATTACAACTTAACAATGACTTTTCCATCTATACTGCCCGTTTTAACTATGATTTTAAAGTCAAACCCAATGTGAATATTGGCGTTCGTTTCAGCGGTAACTGGTCGAAATACATCTATATGTGGGAAGACGGGTTTACCGAGGACCCCGGTACCGGCGGGTACGACCTCCAATATGCCATATCAGGTATTACGCACTATGATCCGGTGAGCGGTTATTATGGCGGCGTGATGGCTTACGGCGAAGACGCCCAGGCATTTAATCCATACACATACATGGTGAACAATCTGAACCGGTATAACCGGCAGGAAGTGGTTCCCAGCGCCTATCTTGACTGGACCATCATCAAAGGATTGACTGCGCGTGTCGATTACACGCTGAATTACTTCAACCAGTTTAATTATTCGGCCAACACGCCTAACCGTTCCTTTAATTTCCAGACCGGCACATTTGGTTCAAGGGTGTATGTAGGCGACAATGCCGGCGTGAGTAATAATACCCGGACAGGATATAAAACAAGATTGTCGGGACGTCTGAACTATGATGTGACGCTTGCCCAACAGCACAATATCAGCCTGATGGCTGCATACGACGAGGAATACTGGTATTCACGTTCACAGTCTTCTTCACGTAACGACAGGTTACACCCTTCGTTGCACGAAGTAAACGCCGCATTAACTTCAATACAGGGTACAGGCGGAAGTTCGGAAACCGAGGGACTGCGGTCATTTATTGGTCGCGCCAACTATTCGGCATTCGACAAATATTTACTTGAAATAACTTTTCGCGCCGACGGTTCATCGCGTTTCCTGCCGGGTCACCAGTGGGGTTATTTCCCGGCTGCTTCTTTAGGATGGCGTTTTAGCGAAGAAGAATTCATCAAGAAATTAACCGGCAGTTGGCTCTCGAACGGTAAACTGAGAGTTTCTTACGGCACAACAGGACAGATTTATGGAGTAGGCAGGTACGAACAGCAACCCACGCTTGCTTCTCTGCCCTATATGATTAATAACAATGCCGTCAGGGGATTTGTAAATCAGAAGATGGTTAATCAGGATCTTAGCTGGGAAAATACTTCTACAGCGAATGTGGGATTGGATTTGGGATTCCTGAAAAGTCGACTGAATGTTGAAATTGATGTATTCGACAGGTTGACTTCAGATATGATTCGTCCTTCGCAAATGTCCGTACACCTGACAGGGGCGTATAACGCGCCGCGTGTTAATATTGGCAAATTGCGTAACAGAGGTTTTGAAATCAGCGCTTCATGGCGTGAACGAAAAGGCGATTTCAACTACATGATTAATGCCAATGTCTCCTACTTCCATTCTAACCTGGAAAAATGGAACGAATTCCTTGACAAGGGGAATATTTATGTTAACATGCCCTATCGTTTTGTTTATACTTTTCAGGATTATGGAATCGCCCAAACCTGGCAGGATGTGTACGATCATACGCCACAGGGCGCTCAGCCCGGCGACATCATCCGTAAGGACAAGAATGGCGACGGACGAATTACCAATCCGGATGACAGGGTGGCCGAAACAGCCTATCTGCGCGACAGGCCAACTACAGATATGGGTCTGAGAGGAAATGTTTCGTGGAAAGGATTTGATTTAGGAGTACAATTTACAGGCGCTACCGGTCGTAAAGGCTATTACCTCACGATGTATAACAACATAAATCCCGGAACCCAACGATATGCTTTTACCTGGGATCAATGGTTTAAACCGTGGTCCTGGGATAACCGCGACAGCGAATGGCCACGCCTGGGAGGAAATAGCAACAGGGAAGAGACTGCTTTCTGGTTAGATGACATGTCGTACCTGCGTTTAAAACTCGTTCAGTTGAGTTATTCATTACCAAAGAAATGGATGAATCAGATTCGCGTCGATAACATCCGTATTTTTACTTCGGCTGAGAATGTATTTACTTTAACCAATTACCGGGGGCTTGACCCGGAGCGTGCAGGAATGGGTAACAGTGGCGGATACATAAATAATGCTTATCCGCTTGTGCAATCATTCTCCGTGGGTATAAATATTAGATTGTAAGATTTTTTAAAAGTTAAGGAATATGATACATAAAATAAAAAATTCATTGCTCGCTTGCTTTGTAGTCGCGATTGTGTTTTCGGTATCGTCGTGCAAAGATTTGCTCAACCAGTTACCTACGACCGAAATGCCCATTGCAGAGTTTTGGAAAACTGTGGATGACGCCGAATATGCTTTGCAAGGCTGTTATGTCGCCGTCAAGAACTGTTTCAACCGCGACTATTATTTAGATGGTCATGGCGAATATGTCTTTTGTCGCGGTACCAGTACTACTACCAACAGTCCGCGCGAGGGACAGGCTTATAATGGAGGTTCATATAACACCCCACATGATTATGGAAGCGGGTTTGACAGATATTATCAATATGTGTATGGCGCCGTAAACCGCACTAATTTTGTGATTGACGGTGTGGAGGCCATGTTAGACGATGCCAGTCCGACATCGATACCGCGGTTGGAAACCGTTATCGGCGAAGCGCGTCTGCTCCGGGCGCTGTGCTATTTTCGGCTGATTTCGATGTGGGGCGATGTGCCGTATATTGGAAATACGGTGTATTCAAATGACGAAGTAGAAAATATCACCCGTACGCCGATTACCGAAATAAAGGATAAGATTATTGAAGACTTGAATTATGCGTTCGACAAGCTGCCGACAAAAGCAGCCGATTTTGGGCGCGCTTCCAAGCCTGCTGCTCTTGCTTTACGCGGTAAAGTGAACTTGTACTGGGCATCCTGGAAAAATTTCGGTTGGCCCGAACTGAAAGGATTTACGCAGAGTGCCTCCGAAGCTACTGCCGCATATAACGCTGCCGTTAATGATTTCAGGGCTGTCATCGACAATTATGGATTGACGCTTTACAGGGGTGGAGAGCCCGGCGACTGTGACGAACCGGGAAAAGCCGAGAATTTACCCAATTATTATTACCTGTTTACACCGTTGGCCAACGGTGATAACGAGTTCGTGTTTTACTTTACACATGGCGGTACCGGTACCGGTCAGGGTGAGGAATTGATGCGCGACTTTGCAGGTCGTAACCACGAAGGTTCGCAAGTATGGTTAATACCGCGCTTTGAGGCAGCCGACCGTTACCAATCGATTATCACTGGCGATTTTTGTGAGCCGCTTGTTAGAATAGCTCCGAATACGGATCATGATGAATTTTATACGGAAAATGCAGCATGTAATCCACAAAGCTACGCAAACAGGGATTACCGCATGAAATCGTCTATCCTGTGGGACTATGAACCGAGTATCGGTTTTACTTCCTTAAAATCGACCGGCTGGTGTCCGTATGTATACATGACATGGAACGCAACGATCACCGACAACCCGTCAAGCAGCAGTTATTGGGGTAATTTTCCGGGTTTTACCCAGGAAAATGCAGGCCAGATCACCTATAATACCGACGGATCCAACTCGGGTTATGTGTTCCGTAAGTTTGTTCGCAACTATCCCGGACAGGGACGTAGCGAAGGCGATTACAACTGGCCTGTTATCCGACTGGCAGATGTGTACCTGATGTATGCCGAAGCCATCAATGAAGTAAACGGAGGACCCGACCAAAAGGCAATCGATTTGTTAAATAAAATCCGTTATCGCGCTAAACTTCCGCCATTGACCGATGAAAAGACAGCCAGTAAGGAGGAATTTTTCAAATCCATTGAACAGGAGCGAATTGTGGAATTAATAGCTGAAGGCCAACGCGGATTCGACCTCCGCCGCTGGCGTGCGATCGAAAGGGTATGGTGTCCGCCGCGCAATCCCGACGGCGTTTGGCGAAGGGATGTCCATAACCGCGATGTGTCGCGTTATTTCCAGAATCGCACGGAACTCCAGTATGAACGGCTTTATATTTTTAAGATCCCTCCGGGTGAAAGAAACAGAAATCCAAACCTGACTCAAAATGAGTGTTGGCTATAATTGTTTAATTTTAAAACGAATAGATATGAAAATAAATATTTCAAAAAATAGCGTCTGGAAGTGGACAGGCATTTTGACAGGTTTGCTACTGTTGGCATTGTATGCCGGCACAGGTTGTAATGATTATCCGCTGGATGAAGATAATTTGTTAGTCACCGAAAGAGCAGAATGCTATGTGAGTAATTTTGAACTGGTTGGTGTTGATTATCAAACCGTCAGAGCATCAGGCAGTTCGCTGAGTATTGATACCGTAAGCTGCAAAATAGACGTTATCGTCAATTTCGGTACCGACCTGAAAAACGTGTATCCGCAATTCACGTTAGTCACCGACGCAAAACTCGATCCCAAAGTGACCGGATTTGTCGATTTCTCCAGTTTGTCCAAGCAATGGACGGTGATTTCAGGTAATCGGAAGGTTCGCAAGACCTATACCGTGAGCATCACAGTTCAAAGGCCTAATTAATAAGTTTAACAGTTAAATTTGAAGAAAATGAAGAAATATAAATTTTTTGGACTTATTAGTGTTTTGTCTCTGCTGTTTACGATGGCTTGTACAGATGATTTCAAAAAGGAGGGGCCTATCGGCAAAATCCTGAAAAACGATTGTATAAAGCGTACATTAGGACCTAATATGGCAGGTCTTGACATCGAATTTGTATATGCCATGGCCATTCCTCCGGATAAAGGCAAATTGCAAAAGGCTTGGGTGGAAGCATCCATCGCAGGCGATTCCGAAACTTATCTTGAACACCGCTCTTTTTATACCGACGGAAGCGGCGCCGATGTAGGGGTCGAAGTCGGAAGTCCGTGCGTAAATTCAGGAAATAAAACGGAAGTAGCTATTACAGCAGATACATGTGCTGCCGCGCTCCGTTATTTTTACAGGATTCCCGAATCTGCCAAAGGCAAGGAAGTATCTTTTACTTTTAGTGTGACAGCCAGCAACGGCGAAACCGTTTCGTATAAAATGGGACCGTATAAAATCTCAAAAATGGATATGGTACGCAATCTGAATGTATCAACTGACGATAAGTGTTACATATCCATCGCTGATATGGCTGTGTATGATGCGGAAAGCGCTGCTGCCAACGCTGCAAAAATTGATCTGGTTTACATGTACAGGAGTATTTCGGGCATCACTTTCGGCCATGCGTACGCATCGCCGGCGGCCAATGCCGAATACCGTCCGGATGTTTCGATTCCTTCCGGAGCTAACAATAATACGTTTATCAGGAAAGTGTATGGTCTGCGCGACCGGCATCTGGCTAACCTGCAATATGGCATTTATGTGGATGACATTGACCTTGAAACGATCAAGTTATCCGACATGCCGAATTATGCACTCAATGTATTAAACGAAGCCGGCATGTGGGTGGAAACACAGGATGGCAAGTATCGTGCTTATATCTATATAAATTCGATCAATGCCGCCGGAACTGCCGTGCTTAGTATGAAACGCTTAACTGTGAAGTAATACGCTTTTTTTGTAGAAGGAGTTGTTGTACATGCCCTTGTACAATAACTCCTTCTTTTTTCAGTTAGATATCTGAAGTTTTACTAACTATAGAAAGATCATGAAAAAGATTTCCGTAACCACCTTACTGTTCATTGTTTTTTGCTTATGCAATTTTGCGCAAAACGCGATGAATACGGATTTACCGTTGCTGTTTCAAACGGGATTTGAGCCTTCGACACGTATCATTCCTGAAGATATGAAAGTAGTCGGTAAGTATCCGCAGCCTATTCACTGGCTGACGATACTGGAAATATGGAACAACGTCACATGGGTGCAATCAGTACCCTACGGTTTCAGAATAACATTGGGGATGGGTAAAGTTACCGAAGCGGAAAGCGACCTGATTTTTGTCAGGGAACAGGGGAAGTCGCTGGAGATTTATTGGGATGACTTTAAATTATTCGGAAAATAAATTAATAAAATTAGCAAGGAGATTAATCCCCTTGTTGGAATTACAAATATTATGAAAAAAATATTGTTTATTTTGTTGTGCTGTTGGTATTTACCTGCAATGGCGCAATTTGCCCATCCGGGGATGTTACATTCAAAGGTGGATTTGGAAAATATCAAATCGAGGATACAGTCGGGTCGGGAACCATGGAAATCGGCCTGGCAGCAACTTCAGAACTCGTCGCAGGGCGATTTGTCGACAGTGCGCCCTCATGCCATATCGCATGTCTCACGCGGATCGTATGGCACGCCCGGCAATGGCGATATCGATTTTTACGAAGATGGCGATGTGGTATATACAATGGCGCTGCAATGGTATGTGACTGGTAATAAGAAATATGCGCAAAAAGCGATCGGATTTTTAAATGCCTGGTCGTACCGGCTTGATTCAATAACAAATTCGGATAAGGAATTGGTTATTGGCGTTGCAGGAATCAAATACCTGAATGCTGCAGAAATCATTCGACACACTTATAACGGATGGAAGGCAGCCGATCAGAAAGCATTTGAGAAAATGATACTTGAAAAATGGTATCCTGTTTTTCAAAATTTTAAACCGCGTTACAATGGTAATTGGGATGCAGCGATCGGACAAACGATGATGTGTATCGGTATTTTTCTTGACCGTCAAGATATCTTCGACAGTGCGTATAACCAGTTATTGAAAGGCGAATCCAATGGTGCCATCAATAACTATTTTTCAGAAACCGGTCAGTGTCAGGAAAGTGGACGCGACCAGGGACATACCCAAATGGGACTGGCGTATCTGGCCTGCGCCTGTGAAATTGCATGGAACCAGGGACGCGATTTATATGCCGCTTACGATAACAGGCTGCAGAAAGGGTTTGAATATACGTCAAAATATATGCTGGGAGAGGATGTGCCCTACGAAAAGTACCGTACATTTTATGGCGGACTGGTATTTGGTGATCAAATCTCTGCGCAGGGCAGGGGTAGATATGCTCCGGTTTATGAACGCGCCTATCGTCACTATCATGTCAGGAAAGGACTGGATATGCCCTATACACAGCGGGTGATCGAAAAAACCAGAAGCGAGATGCTCAGTCAGGCTCACATACCCTGGAGTACGGTGACTTGTGCGGAACAATAACTAATAACTTGAATGATGAGAAATATATCTTTATTAATTATTTTTTTCTTTGTTACGCTGGCGGTAGCAGCGCAGCAACAGGATCAGTACCTTTTAAGCAGTAAATATACGCTTCAGGAGTTACAAGGCATATTAATCCCTCAAGCGCGGTGGACGCCCTTTCCGCGTATCGACGACCGCGAAGGCTGGGCGCGCGCCAATGCAGGAACGATGGCGTCATATATTCGTAATGCCGAAAGATACCTTGATTACGACTGGCCAACCATTCCCGCCACGCTGTCACTGCTCATTATTCGTACAGGAAACAGAAGTGAATATCAAGCCGTTCACGATCAAAGGCGTACGGCGTTGGCTGCATTGCTAATGGGAGAAATTGCTGAAAACAAAGGCCGGTTTGTTGATCAGATCATCAATGGGGTATGGGCTATCTGCGAAGAATCTTGGTGGGGCTATCCGGCGCATTTGCCTAAAACGTTGGAAATATCAGGGTTGATGGATGTGTCGAAACCTTTCGTGGAGTTGTTTTCAGCTGAAACCGGAACGCTGTTGTCGTGGGTTGATTATTTTCTGGGCGACCGGTTTGATGCCGTTTCGCCTCAAATACGCAAACGGATTTACAATGAAGTCAATGACCGTCTCATGGAACCTCTGATGCGTCAGGACCCCGCCAGCGCTGCATTAGAGAGTAGTCGCTTAGGCGTTCCCTTGGACAAATCTGTCGTCGATCGCCAGTATCACGGATGGATGGGCAAAACAGCCAGTGGACGGGGTCCGAACAACTGGAATCCATGGATATGTTCCAACTGGGTCAATTTTGTACTGTTGCTCGAAAAAGACGAAGTCCGCCGCACTGCGATGATCGCAAAGGCTTTGAAAGTACTCGACGAATTTGTCAATCCTTATCCGCAGGATGGCGGTTGCGACGAAGGACCAAACTATTGGGGTGGAGCCGCAGCATCGCTGTACGACAATGTGGCAATGCTCAACCTCGCCAGCAGCGACGCGTTCCGCTATGTGTACGACGATGAGCGATTCCGTAATATGGGGCGTTTTATCTATCGCGCACAGATCAGCGAAACGTATTTCCTGAATTTTGCCGACGCCAGCCCCAGAGTAAACGTAAGCGCTCCTTTGGTTTATCGTTATGGCAGGGATATTCAAGATAAGGACATGATGGAATTTGGTGCCTTTTACCGGCGTGACAGCAGCCGTTCGACGATCTCCAGGGCGCACTTTTTCCGTAATTTCTTCGAATTATTCACGCTGGACGGGTTTCAGAATATATCGAAACGCTTGCCGCTACTGAAAGACGTGTGGCTACCCGATACAGAGGTGGCGGCTTCGCGTGACAGGGAAGGCACAGCCACTGGCTTTTTTCTTGGCGCCAAAGGCGGACACAATGATGAAAGCCATAACCACAATGATATCGGAAACTATGTGGTATACTACGACGGGATTCCACTCCTGATCGATGTTGGAAGCGGAAACTATACCGCACGCACCTTTAACGGCGATGAACGGTATGATATCTGGTTTAACTGTTCGGACTTTCACAATACGCCCACCATTAACGGCATCACACAAAAAGCGGGTATTACCTATCGCGCCTCCGACCTCAGCTATCAGTCGGGCAGTTCGACCATGCATTTTACGCTGGACATGGCAAAAGCCTATCCCGCAGAAGCAGGCATCAATTCATGGCGACGAACTTTGACGCTTAACAGAGGTAAATCGGTACAAATCAAGGATGTTACCGATTTGAAAAATGCCAGGTCGGTGACGCAGCACCTGATGACCTGTTATCCGGCAGAAGTGATCAAGCCGGGCGAGCTGACCATTCATTACCGGAACAAAGACAGTCAAATCCTTGACTTTGTCGTGAAATATGACGCCAGACAAATGACTGCCAAGGTTGAAAAAGTTGTACTCGAAACCGAAGAAGATCAGGGCGTCCTTTCCAAATGGGGAGATAACATTTACCGGATCAATTTTGAGGTGACAGCGCCTAAAATCAAAGATTCCTATATGTTTGAAATAAAGAAAAAATAAATACGAATATGAAGGCAAAATTATTGATACTTATTATTTTTTCATACTTTTTCGGCCTCCATGCTTTTGGACAGTCGACGCATCCGCGCATACTGGTAAAACCAACCGACAAAGAAGTCATTTTACAAAAGGTCAATCAGCAGGCATGGGCTAAATCCATCTATGACAACATGAAATCGCGGCTGCAACCCTATGTAAACCGTCATTCGTCTGATCCCGAATGGATTCTGAGCCGTTACCTGATGAACCGGACGCCGGGCAAACGCTATACAAATTTTATATCCGATAGCGACGGCACCCAACTGACCGGCTGGGAGGGCGATGCACCGGTTCCAACGGTGCGCGTTTCGTCGCATAAAAGGGGGCCGACGTCGAAAGACGGATATGGCTTCCGTTCACCTTCCATCGAAGAATTGGTTCCATACGATACCTCGTTTGTGATGCGTTTGCAAACAACCAACGGTGAATGGGAATGGACTGACCCGCAAGCGTTTATTGAGAGCATCAATGGGAGAATCAATCAACTGGCGCTTGATGCGGCCATCCTGTACTGGCTGACCGGCACGGAAAAATATGCCGTTTTTGCCGCCGATATCCTCAACCAGTGGGCTTGTGGCGCCATTCACCAGTTTCCGATAGATGGCCCCTGCCGTACCGGATACCTGAGTATTCAGACTTTAGGCGACAGACAGTATGCAAGCCTGATACTGGCTTATGATTTTATCGTTGATTTCATGAAATCAAAGGGCTATGAGATGAGCTACTATGAAATTGTATTCAATAGAATAGCGCATACAATGGTGTTCCGCGGCTACTGGAACAACAACTGGTACGCCGTACAGACCGAACCGTTAGTATATGCAGCATTATCGCTCGACGACAAGACGCAACGGGATAATTACCTGCAATATGTGCTGACCCGCGATACCATCGACGGCAGTTGCGGCAGGTACTGTATCGCGTCGACCGTCGAACACTGGCTGTCGCACGACGGACACTGGGAGGAACCGGGCGGATACCATACTTTTCCGGTGACACATCTGCTTACCGCATCGCTGGCTTTGGAAAATAACGGCTACAATGTGTTCGGACGCTATCCGGCTCTGTTCGACGCTTCCTATGCACTGTTGAAATATGCCTTCCCCAATTATCAGGGATCATCGTTCGGCGATACGGGACGGCCGCGCCAAAGTACAGCCCTGCTTGAAATGGGTATCAAAATGGCCGAAAAATACAACCCCGAAAAAATGAAATCACTGTTAGCGGCCATGGATGTGCTGATTGGCGATGGTTACCGGCGTGAGGAATCCGGATATATGGGATTGTTGTGTTATGTCCCGTCGATCCCTTCGGGCAATAACGTTGCTTATACGTGGCCTCGAAGCGGTATGCTCGATTTTGCCCGCTGTTACCTGCAACGCAATGGCATGGATGCGCAACACGGGTTGATGTATGTGGTACAGGGAGCTACCTATAACCACAACCATGCCAACGGGATGGCTATGGAACTGTATGGCGGAGGCTATGTGATGGGAATCGACCCCGGCAACGGGCTGAACTACGAAGACCCGATGCACGTGAATTATTATGCCCAGTGGGGCGCACATAATACAGTGGTAGCGGATGCAAGGTCGGCTTCCGTGCCTTATTTCAGGGGTGGCGGCGGAACAAAAAATATCGGACAGGTAGAATTGTCAGCAATGGAACCGTTAGCGGACAGAGAGGCTGTATCGCCGTTTTGTTCGTTCACCGATAACCTCTACACCGACATCTCCACCGGAACCAACCAGCAACGAACGATGGCTATCGTCCGGACATCAGACACAACCGGCTATTATATTGATATTTACCGCTCCGATAACGGAGAAAGCAATCAGTACCTGTATCACAACTTTGGGAATAGCGTCAGTTTAACAGACTTGCAAAACAAAAAACTTTCACTTACTGCCTGTGATTTTCCTGTAAGCAAGACGCCAGCCACACCGCCCGACCCGCCGGGTTTCCGTCTGATGAAAGAATGGCAAACATCGGGTATCCGTCGGGAAGCAACCCGTGCGGTCTTCGACGTAGAGGATCAATTATATATGCAAATGCTGATGACCGGCGAAACAGAGCGTGAATACATGACAGCACAGGCGCTCGCTGCCGGGACAGCACCGCGACAATTTAGCCGGAAACCGACGCCTACATTGATTTGCCAGCAACACGGCGAGGCATGGAATCGTCCGTTTATCGCAATATACGAATCTTATCGCGGCGAGAACGGGTATGACGTGACGCAAGTGGAATCTGTCGGAAAATCATCGTCGGGCAAATTTACTGCCCTGAAAGTGACCAACCGTTCAGGGACACAGCAGTACATCTTCCAATCGACCGACAGGAACATGGCAAACAAAACTGCCAACGGCACATTCAAAGGCGTGTTTGGCGTGGTAAGCCTCAAAGCAAAAAAACCGGAATACCTTTATCTGGGCGCCGGACAGGAATTGACTTTCGGCGGGTATGGTATCAAGACAGCATCACCTGATGGAGTTGCCCAACTAACCATAGAAAAAGATTTTTATACCATTTCCTGTAATCAACCAACAGAAATAACAATCCCAGTTAAAAAAATAGAAAAGGTTGTTCGTACAACTGAGAATAAAGATATTACGATAAAATATAATAAAAAAAGAAAGGAAGTCTGTATTTTAATGCCGGCGGGCGTTCAAATGGAAATACAAATTACGAATTACGAATTACGAATTAAAAATTACGAATGAAAAGATTAATTAATTGTGTTTTAGGGTGCTGCCTTCTTCCCGCCAACCGCGACCGGAAGCCTGATGGAGGCCTGCCCGAACCTTCGATGTTACGCTTGTATTGTTTTTAACGCAAAACTATAAAATATATATTCGATAAACATTTAACATTATGAAGAAACTTTTTCTGTTATCCAGTATGGC
>Ga0082212_10002468_pt1 | contig 26890 bp, 28 predicted proteins | sample TergutNt197P3_FD_71548 | JGI IMG/M metagenome (GOLD analysis project Ga0082212, IMG submission 71548) | Neocapritermes taracua P3 segment gut microbial communities from Petit-Saut dam, French Guiana - Nt197 P3 | ecosystem: Host-associated > Arthropoda: Insects > Digestive system > Gut ...
CTGAAAGGAAACGTTGATTTCACGTCCGTTTTTCATCTCTAGCGTAAGGAAGGGCAAAGTTTCATCGCCTCTGACTGGTCTCGGAGCAGGTCGCAGTTTCCAGCCAAAGAAGAAGCGGCCGTTAACTGTGAAAATACGTCCCTTGTCAACGGACTTGACCGATTTCGGGGCAAACCGCCGTGTCCTGCCAAGGATGCCGATGCCCGAGAAAACGCTTCCCTCATCGTAGGATAGCCGAATCACGCATTTCCCGAAAAAGCCGAAAAACGCATTCCACATGAACGCAATCCCAATGCTGATGAAAGGCGCGAGGAAGAGCCAAAGGAACCACCACGGTACCGGCGCTTCACCTTTACCCCCTTCATCCATTTTAAACAAAAACCAGTCGGGCATCGTCCATCCGAAATTTTTTGCGGTCAGGTCAATGGCCGCACAGACGAATACAGAAACAAGGCCGTTCCAAAACAAGGCGGGGGCAAGCATGACAAAGGATTGTGCGCCGAACATTCGCACGTTGACGACCGTGCCGCCGTCGGGGGTCTGCTCCATCCTGATCCCGCGCGGCGGCCGGTCGATATTGAGCTCGTCGTCAGGCACTCTGGTATCGCCTCTCATGTTCTGCCGCAGGTGCTTGGTGTAATCATCACTCATGGTTTGCCTCTGTGCCGCTATGGGGGGGGGTCAACAGAGGCTTTCTTTCACGGCGCGGGTGAGGGCGTTGATCCACTTGTCAACCTGCTCGACGGTGCGGGCCTCGACGAGGATGCGGATTTTCGGCTCGGTGCCGGAGTAGCGGACGATGACGCGCCCGGCGTCTTTGAGGTCGGCCTCGCATTCGCGGATGGCGGCGGCGAGGGCGGGGACTTCTTCGATAGGGCGTTTCTCTTTCACGCGGATGCCGACGAGCTGCTGGGGGTATTCGGTCATGCAGTCGGCGAACTCCGCCAGCGTTTTCTTCTCCTCTTTCAGGATGCGCAGGACTTGCAACGCGCTGATGATGCCGTCGCCCGTGGTGGCGTAGTCGTGGAAAATCAGGTGACCGGATTTCTCGCCGCCGAGGCAGTGGCCGTGCCGCCGCATGGCGTCGATGACGTAGCGGTCGCCCACGTCGGTGACCTCGACGCTGATGCCGTGCCGGCGCATCGCGTCGTGCAGGCCGAGGTTGCTCATGCTGGTGACGACGAGCGTGTCGTTCTTCAGGGTTCCGCGCTTCTTGAACGCGATGGCCATGGCGGCCAGCACGCGGTCGCCGTCCACGATCGCGCCGTTGGCGTCCGCGAAGATGACGCGGTCCGCGTCGCCGTCGAGCGCGATGCCGATGTCCGAGCCCGTGGCCTTGACCATGTCGGCGACGATCTCGGGGTGCATGGCGCCGCAGTTCTCGTTGATGTTCAGGCCGTCGGGCGTGACGCCCATCTTGATGACGGAGGCGCCGAGCTCGCGGAATATCCACGGGGCCATGTTGTAGGCCGCGCCGTTCGCGCAGTCCAGCACGACCTTGTAGTCGCTGAGCTTCATGTTGTCGATGGTGCTCTTGGCGAACTCGATGTAGCGGCCGCGCGCGTCGTCGAGGCGGTGGGCCTTGCCGAGCTGGTCGCTGCGGATGTCGTCGGTGTTGAGGTCGGTCTCGAGGATGAGGCGCGTGATGTCGGCCTCCGCGTCGTCCTCGAGCTTGTAGCCGCGCGGGCAGAAGATTTTGATGCCGTTGTCGTCGTAGGGGTTGTGCGAGGCGGTCAGCATGATGCCCGCGTCGGCGGCGAGCGAACGCGCCAAGTGCGCGACCGCCGGGGTCGGCACGGGCCCGACGAGATACGTGTCGCACCCTGCGGAGACCAGCCCGCTCGTGATGGCCGACTCGAGCATATAGCCCGACAGCCGCGTGTCCTTGCCGATGACCACGCGCGTGCTGTCATGCCCGTGCGATTTGAGCCGTATGCCCAGCGCCTTGCCCAAGCGCAGCGCGAGGTCCGCGTTCACGGGGTAGCGGTTCGCCTGCCCCCGTATGCCGTCCGTTCCGAATAGTTTCTTCATAAAAATCCTCTTGCTAATATCATTGCACTGTCTAAACCTGCACAAGCGGGTTGACGACCTTGATTTGCGGGAAACGAGAGAAGTCGCGGTCCGCAGACCAAAGTTGCCGAACCCCATGGGCAACACATAACGCGGCGATGCGGGCATCGTGTATCATCGCCCCTTGCAGTTTGGAGGCGACCGCCATATCCGCAAGGTGCTCAAAGTACCCCGCGCCTTCCCCCAGGAAACGGAGCGCGGGAGATGCCCTCCAACACGCGATTGCATCAAGGGCGATGGCCATCGGGGTCGGCGGCGCGTAAATCCTCGGGTGCGTGGTTATCGCCAGAAACTCATGAACGCACGGCCACGGGATCGCCCATGGCGCACCGCTCTCCGCAAGCCTTGTCAAGGCGGCGAGCGCCGCCGAATGCCACGGCGAATCCTCGCGGTGGGCATAGACAAGGATGTTAGTGTCAACGGCGATCATGCCTCGGGTGTCCCGTACGCCGCGTCACGGATCGCAGACCACCCCGCGTTCTGGAATGCGGGCGTCTTGCCTTTGCCCTTGAATGTGACGGGCTTGATTTTCTTGGTGCGTCGGTGCGCCTCCGAATCCAAGGCAAGCGAAAGCCCCAGCATGACCATTGACCGGAATGACATCCCGCGCTCATTGGCCGCCAACTTCGTCCGCCGGAAAAGGTCGTCAGCAATATCTATGGTTGTTTTCATGTTGCAAACCATATCATCTTGAGCGCGCGCTGTCAACCCTGTCAACAGCAGATTGCCCAAAAGTTAGTGCCTGAAACTGCGTTGCCCCGTGAACATCATCGCGACGCCCGCGTCGTTGCGGCAGCCGATGACCACGCGCGTGCTGTCATGCCCGTGCGATTTGAGCCGTATGCCCAGCGCCTTGCCCAAGCGTAACGCGAGGTCCGCGTTCACGGGATAGCGGTTCGCCTGCCCCCGTATGCCGTCCGTTCCGAATAGTTTCTTCATAAAAAATTCTGCACACACAATCCTCTAAAGAAAGCGGAAAAGTATATTCCATCCTGCAACAAGTTGTCCAGCAGAAACGAAATTTTACACTTGCCCTTGAATGTGACGGTGTTGATTTTCTTGGCGCGGCGCGGCGACTCCGAATCCAAGGCGAGCGAAAGCCCCAGCATGACCATTGACCGCCAACTTCGTCCGCCGGAAAAGGTTGTCAGCAATATCTGTAAAATACAGATTTCACGATGGAGGGCGAGCGTCCTCGCGAGCCGTTAGGCACATTGCGGCTTCCTGCCCCATTGGCCGCACGCCGCGCCAATAGGGTCCCCTGCCTCGCCCTCCATGACGACAGGACAGGTTTAATGGTAGAGACGGATGATTATCCGTCTCCCCGTGTCATTGCCCTGCGGAGACGGATAATCATCCGTCTCTACGACGCTTGGCATTGAGGCGCTCAACGGTGTCAATGTTATTGATAGTGTCCAGTAAAATACAGATTTCAGGATGGAGGGCGAGCGTCCTCGCGAGCCGTTAGGCACATTGCGGCGGCTCGCGGGGACGCTCGCCCTCCATCCCCATTGGCCGCACGCCGCGCCAATAGGGTCCCCTGCCTCGCCCTCCAGAATCACGCCATCCAAACAGGGTAATCCCCTATCCGTAATGATGTGCTCTGTTCAGCCCCTGCCGGGGCTGACGGCGATCATCTGCCGTCCGCCGGTTCCGCTCGCATTCTATCCGATGCGTGTTGTCCAGCGTAAACACGGCATAACACCTTTTGCAAAAAAATTTCTGCAACTTTTTCGCCGATTGCGCTTGCATTCCCGATGCCGATTTGGCATTCTATTCTCTTTTCACAAATTGTGGTTTGGCATGAACAAGGTGGGATTGCCGTTTGTGGGAAATTCACAAGACGCGTTTTCAAGGGAGCACAGTATGTGGGAGAATATCCTTTCGGTCACCGCCTTTAACCCGATCTATGGGTTCACCTATAAACATATCATCATGATGGCGGTCGCCTTGACCCTGATGTACCTGGCGGTCGGCAAGAAGAAGGAGCCGTTCCTGCTCTTGCCGCTCTCGTTCGGCATCCTGCTCGCGAACCTGCCGGGCGCGAACCTCTCGGCCTATTTCGATGCGTCGGATCCGATCATGCAGTCCCAAGGGCCCGGCCTGCTCTCCTACCTCTATAAAGGCGTCCGGCCGGCGCCCAACGCCTCCGCGATCTACCCGCCGCTGATTTTCCTGTGCCTCGGGACGATCACCGACTTCGCGCCGCTGATCGCCTCGCCCAAGACCGCGATCATCGGCGTGGCGGCCCAGTTCGGCATATTCGCGGCGCTCGGCCTGGCGCTGCTGACGCGGTACATCCCGGGGTTTGACGGGTTCACCCTCAAGGAGGCCGCGGCCATCGGCATCATCGGCGGCGCCGACGGCCCGACCGCCATCTACACGGCCAACCGGCTGGCCCCTGACCTGCTGCCGACGATCGCCATCGCCGCGTTCTCGTACATGGGGCTCGTGCCGTTCATCCAGCCGCCCATCATGCGGATGCTGACCACCGCCAAGGAGCGGGTCATCGTCATGCCCGAGCCCAAGCACGTGACGCAGCGCCAGAAACTCCTCTTCCCTGTCCTGGTCTCGATCGCCGCCATCCTGCTGGTCCCGCAGTGCGGCGTGCTGATCGGGATGTTCGCGCTGGGCAACCTGATCCGCGAGAGCGGCCTGCTCAACCGGTATGTGAACTCGCTCTCAAACCCTTTCTTGGATGTCCTCTCGATACTGCTCGCCCTGTCCATCGGCTCCTCCACCACGGCGGACAAGTTCTTGACGATCCGGACGCTGCTGGTCCTTTGCCTGGGGCTCACGGCCTTCGCGTTCGGCACGGCGTCTGGCGTTGTCGTCGCGAAGATCATGTGCGTCTTGAGCGGCGGCAAGGTGAACCCCCTGATCGGCAACGCCGGCGTGTCCGCGATGCCCATGGCCGCGCGCATCTCCCAGCGGCTCGGGCAGGAGTACAACCACCAGAACCACCTGCTCATGCACGCCATGGGTGCGCTGGTGGCCGGGGTGTTCGGCTCGGCGATCGTCGCGGGCCTGTTCATCTCCATCTTCGCGCGATAGCGCGGGTGGCTGGGCATACGTATGGAGTAGGGGGCGGACACAAGTCCGCCTCCTATTTTTGGTTACGGCTCAGGCGCAGGGTGGTGCGGTGCGATACAGCCTGACGACCTAACGGGATGAAATGGAGCGACAAACCCGGCAAGTCGTTTTGTCCCGTCAGGCCGGGTCCTCGTGAAATCTGGAATCAAAAAACGCTTGCGTTTCTAATGCCGTTTTCATATCATTGAAAATGTTAAATGGGAATCTCTCATTCAGGAGGTCGTATGAAAAAGATTGTGTGTGTGTCTTGTGTTGCGGTTGCCGTGTCGTTCGTGAATGTCGCGCTGGGGCAGTGGATGCCGGGCGCGGATATTGAAATCAGTTCGCCGATGACGGTCAGCGTTCCTACGCCGACGCTCAACAGCATCGTCGTGAGCAGCCTCCTGACCATCGCCCCCGCAGGGTCGGTGACGGTGGAGGGGACCCCGCGCTCGTATGTCGGCTTCGGCAACGGGGCGGAGGGCGAGGCGGTCGTGCAGGGGACGTTCGACTTGTCCCAAAGCGGCGGGCTGTTCGTCGGGAGCGACGGCGGGACGGGGACGGTCACGGTCGCGGCGGGCGGTGTGCTGGACCTCGGGACGAAGACCCTCGGCGTGGCCATCAACACGAGCAACATGAACCGCAACCCCGACACGCGGGGGACGCTGAACATCTTCGGGCTGGTGCTGGCGAACACGCTGGAGCTCACGGGCAATTTCCCGAATCAGGGCGAGCCGCGCGTCGAGGCGGCCGTCGTGAACCTCGAGACGGGCGGCGTGCTGCAAATCGGCAACAGGATTCTCCAGAATGACCGCGCCACGTCCTTCCTCAACTTCAACGGCGGCACGCTGCGCTTCACGAACGACACGCCCCGCGCTGTCAACGCGGACAACGACTGCCTCGTCAACCTCGTCGCGGCCAGCGGCGCGGAGGCCATCTTCGACATCGATTGCAATCAGGTCATCCTCACCGACGGCACTTCCGTGGACAGCATCATCACGTTCTCGGGCGACGGCACGCTCGTCAAGCGCGGGCCCGGCGGCCTGTTCTTCCGCATCAGCCCTGACTACAACACCTTCGGCGGCGACATCGTGGTGGAGGAGGGCGTGCTGGACTTGGGGCGGCCGCTCGCGCCGGGGCAGACGGTCACGGTGTGGGCGGGCGCGGACTTCCTCGCGCACGTGGAGGACGACCCGATGGCGATCAGCCGCCTCGGGGGGCGCACGCGGCTGTACACGCCCACGTACTCGGTCACGAACCTCGACCTCGTCGCGCTCGCGGCGTTCTTCGACGACGCGCTCGGCACGCCCTTCCAGCCGTCGGGGACGCAACGCATCGTCAGCAACCTCACGCACAACGCCGCGGCCGGGACGGCGCAGAACCCGTTCCGCCTCGTCGGGCAGGGCGGCACCATCGAACTCGAGGAGACGGGCCTTGAGGATGAGTTCGTCGTGCTGGACGCGCAGAACGCCCCGGGGGCCTTCTCCTTCATCGGCGACCGCACGCTCACGCCGGACACCACCAACCGCGTGACCTTCCTCGGCGCGGCGCAATACTGGCAGGGCGGCGCGCTCACGCTCGACGGCACCGCGCTCGCGCCCCTCGACTGGAACATCCTCGCCCCCGCCAGCCTGTCGGCGTGGGGCGAGATCACCGTCGGCAAGACCCACGACGCGACCCTCACCACCGACGCCAACCTCGGCGCGTGGCGGCTCAACATCGGCGACGGCATCAACGAGGACTTCTGCACCGGCACTTACGACCTGATCGGCGGCACCACCACGATCAGCGACCTCTGCATCATCGGCACGGGCAATGGCACGGGCATCCTCAACGTCGCCAACGCCACCTTACTCGCCGGCGAGTTGCGCGTGTCATGGGGCGATGGCCCGCTGGCCGACAACTCCTACCGACCCTACCGCCCCTACGGTCACGTCACCGTCGGCGCGGGCGGCCGCATCCAGTGCAACAGCATCCTGCTGACCCCCATGTGGCCCTCGTGGGAGGAGGGCGACCTGCACCTCGAATCCGGCTACGCCGACGTCACGCTCCTCAGCGGCGGCATCCTCGACCTGAACCAGCTCCGCAAGAACGACTCCACCGTCAGCACCCTCCTCTTCGACGGCGGCACCCTCGGCGCGCGCGGCAACAACGGCGCCTTCCTCGAGGTCAACTGGCCCTTCGCCACACTCAACCTCGAGGCCACCCAAGGCAACCTCATCGACATCGACACCCACGGCAACCGCCTCTTCTTCAGCGCCTCCACCGGGACGCTCAACTTCACCGGCGCGGGCGGCCTGCGCGTGCGCGGCAGCGGCCTGCTCGGCCTCTCCGCCGCCGCCTGCGACTACCTCGGCGACACCACCGTCCTCGACAACGGCACCCTGATGACCTGCACCCCCAACATCCTCCCCCACGGTCCCGGCTTCGGCAACCTCCGCCTCAACACTCCCGCCGCCACCCTCGCCCTCGGCGGCCTCCCCCAGACCCTCAACCGCATCGAAGGCCCCGGCATCATCCGCAACGACCGCTTCCGCTACTTCCGCATCAAACTCGAAGGCCCCCGCGACCCCGCCGCCGACAGCGTCCAACTCGCCGAGATCGAACTCTACAGCGGCGAGGCCAACCTCCTCGCCAACCCCCAAGACTTCACCCTCCAAGACGACTGGGGCGGCGGCGGCGAAGGCTACAACCCCACCGGAAGCGCCTTCCCCCCCGGCGAAGACCCCAAGAAGGCCGCCGACGGCAACCCCGCCACCAAGTGGAACGACTACCGCGCCGCCCCCGTCAACAACCGCCGCGGCGAGTTCGACCGCGCATGGCTCCGCTTCAACTTCAACGCCCCCCAGAGCGTCACCGCCTACCGCTTCGTCACCGCCGACGACCGCCCCGCCAACGACCCCGGCAAATGGCACCTCCAGGGCAGCATCGACGGCAACACATGGCTCGACATCGACACCCGCTCCGGCTACGAGGCCCCCCAAGAGCGCGGCGAACCCACCGAGATGTTCACCGTCACCCCCGCCGACATCAACCCCCGCGCCGCCCTCGGCATCCTCGCCGACGGCACCTCCGACACCCTCTTCCACGCCACCCCCGCCATCCGACCCGAAGTCCCCCTCGACAAGCTCGGCAACGGCGAGCTCACCCTCCACGGCAGCGGCACCATCGCCTCCGCCCTCACCGTCAAGCAAGGCACGGTGCGCCTCATCCCCTCCGACGCCTACCGCTTCTACCGCTTCCAGATCGAGGCCCCCCGCGACCCCGCCGGCCGCAGCACCCAGCTCTCCCAAATCGAGCTCTACGACGGCGACGTGAACATCACCCCCCGCCACACCGCCCTCCACTACGACCCCACCGGCGGCTGGGGCACCGACCCCGAAACCAACGCCTGCCCCGAAAACGAAGAGCCCTTCCGCGCCGCCGACGGCAACTGGGGCACCAAATGGAACGACTTCCGTACCCTCCGCCCCGAGGACGCCCACCGCGTCTGGATCTCCCTCGAGTTCCCCCAGCCCCAGCCCCTCACCGCCTACCGCTGGGTCACCGCCAACGACTACCCCGAGCGCGACCCCGCCGCATGGCGGCTCCAAGGCAGCGGCGACGGCGAAACATGGATCGACCTCGACGTGCGTTCCGGCTACGACGCCCCCGCCACCCGCTATACCCCCACCGAGATGTTCCCCATCACCCCCGTCAACGCCAACGCCCACGCCATGCCCATCGCCCCCAGCGCCCCCATCGACCTCCGCGACGGCACCGCCCTCATCCTCGACGGCGTTGACCAATCCATCGCCGCCCTCAGCGGCACCGGAGAGATCAACCTCGGCCCCGGCACCACCCTCACCCTCAGCCCCGCCGCCACCTCCACCTTCTACGGCCCCATCACCGGCGACGGCAGCCTCACCAAGACCGGCCCCGGCACCCAGCGCCTCCACGGCCAGAACACCTTCACCGGAAACCTCACCGTCCGCGAAGGCACCCTCGAGACCGCCCCCCCCGCCCCCTACACATGGTTCCGCTTCACCGTCAAGCGCAAATTCGGCGACACCCCCGTCATGCAGCTCAGCGAGCTCGCCCTCTGCTCCGCCGACAACACCCGCCGCGACCTCGGCCTGCGCTGGGCGCCCACCCGCACCACCACCCGCCTCAACCCCGGCGAATGCAGCACCCCCGCCGCCCACTACCCCAACTGGAACTTCGAAGGCGCCGACCTCCTCTTCGACAACGACGTCGGCAGCAAATTCTGCACCACCTGGCGCACCCCCATGCCCGACGACCCCGACAGCTGGCTCATCGTCCTCATGCGCCTCCCCGACGACACCCCCCAGATCACCCAATACAATATGGCCACCGCCAACGACTCCGGCCAATACGCCGAGCGCAGCCCCACCCACTGGACCCTCGAGGCCAGCCCCGACGGCACCACCTGGTTCCTCGTTGACGAGCGCACCAACGTGACGCCCCCCGACGCCAACTACACTTGGTACAACGGCAGCTTCTACTACACCCTCAGCACCGCCCCCGCCGCGCCCGCGCCCGCCCCCGGCAGCATCCCCCCCGCCGCCCTCGTCGAGATCCGCGACGGCGCCACCCTCTCCGTCGGCCACCCCGCCGAGCAGATCGCCGCCCTCGCCATCGACCTCACCCACGGCGCCGGGACGCTCACCCTCCTCAACCCCGCCGTTGGCGGCGACCTCTACCTCACCAACGCCCCCGACAACCCCAGCGGCCTGCTGCCCCTCACCGTCGAAGCCCTCGGCGGCGGCGCCCTCGGGTCATGGACCGTCCACGTCAACGGCGCCCCCCGCGCCGGCCTGCGCGTCACCTACAGCCCCGCCGACACCGCCCTCCGCCTCACCAAAGGCGGCACCATCCTCATGCTGAAATAACGGGACGCATGAAACACTACACCCTGCGCCGTATGCTTGAGATTCTGCCCACCACGTTCGGCGTGCTAGTGCTGACGTTCCTGCTGTTCCACGTCGTGGGCGGCTCGCCCGCCGAAATCGTGCTGGGCAAGAACGCGACGGCGGAGGCGCTCGCGGCGTTCGACGCGCGCTTCGGCTACGACAAGCCCCTCCTCTTCGGACGCTGGACGGAGATACGGGCGTTGGGCGCGGTGGCGTGGAGCGATGACGACTCGTTTGCGTATGGCGAGGTGTCGCTGACGTATCCCCTCCCTGCGGGGACTTATCGCATCAACGCGGGGAAATCGAGAATCGGGTTCCACAGAAATGACATCGTTAGGATAGATGAGCCAAGGGGGGAGGCAAGTAATAGTACAGAGGCCTATTTCATACCGAAGCCTGAGTTCGTCGTCCCCGAGGACCACAAGCTCGTCGCGCTGGGCATCGGCAGTGTGGGGAAGCCTCCGCCCACGTTGAAGCTGGAGAAGCAGAACGCGGGCTTCTTCGATTCGCAGTTCGTCAACTATTGCGCGTCGCTCCTGCGGGGCGACCTCGGGATGTCCACGGAACACCAACAGCCCGTCGCGGAGGTGCTGCGCGAGGGCGTGCTGCCGTCGCTGGCGATCACCGTGCCGATCCTCGTGGGCGGGACGGTCATCGGGGTGCTGCTCGGGCTGCTGTGCGCGGCGTGGCGCGGGGGGGCGGCAGACAAGACGGTGCTGATGCTCTCCACCGTGCTGATGAGCGTCAACTACGTCGTGTGGGTGCTGGCAGGGCAATTCATCCTGGCGTTCAAACTGAGGCTCTTCCCTGTGTGGGGGTTCGAGTCCGCGGTGTACGTCGCGCTCCCGGTCATCATCGGCATCGTCAGCGGGTTGGGGCGCGACGTGCGCTTCTTCCGCGCCGCGATCCTCGACGAGATTTACAAGCCCTACGTCCGCACGGCACGCGCCAAGGGGCTGAGCGGCGCGCGCGTCCTGTTCCGCCACGTCCTGCGCAACAGCCTGATCCCGATCGTGACGTATGTGAGCCTCTCGATACCGTTCCTGTTCACGGGGAGCCTGTTGCTGGAGCGCTTCTTCGGCATCCCCGGCCTCGGCAACGCGAGCCTCAGCGCCATACACGCCTCCGACATGGCCGTCGTGCGCGCGGTCGTCATCCTCGGCGCACTGCTCTATCAGGTCGTCAACCTCCTCACCGACCTCTGCTACGCCTACCTCGACCCGCGCGTGCGGCTGGGCTGATAGAGAAGGCGCCATCCCGTCAGCCTACGGCCGTTTGCTGTCGCGCCACCGCCCAGCGCCCCAGAACAGCGCCCCGACCGCGACACCGCCGACGTGCGCCAAGGCCGACACGCTGCCGAAGCCGCTGACCTGTTTCCAGATGCCGAGCAACTGCATCGCGAACCACAGCAGGAACATATTGCGCGCGGAGAGGTTCACCCATTTGACCCTCCAGTACACGCGGAGCAGAAACCCCAAGCGGGCGTGCGGGAGCGCCAGCGCGTAATAGGTGATGATCGCGGAAATGACGCCGCTCGCGCCGACGCACGGGACGGTCGCCCTCGGATCCCAAAGGGTGTGCGCGAGCCCCCCCGCCAGCGCCGCCAGCAGGAGCAGCAGGGCATACCGCGTTTTCCCGAGCAAGTCCTCGACGTCATCGCCGAACACCACCAGGAAGTACAGGTTGGACAGCAGGTGCAACCAGCCGCCGTGCAGGAATACGGCGGTGATGAGCGTCAGGCCGCCACTCTCCGCCAGCCGCGCCGGGACGAGCGCGAAACGCTGGATCGCGTCCTCCCCCGCGAGGAGGGCCGTCACGCTCACGGCCGCGATTGCCATTGCCAACCCCCATGTGAGCAACGGCGCTTGGCTCTTCACGCGGCTCGTGCGCTCAAAGGGCAACCCGAGCATCGCGGGGATGAATTGCCACGTTTCATTGGGCGTTTGCGATTCCTCGGCGTGACGCTCTTGCATCTCCTGCATCACCATCATCGCATAGCGTTCACGCGCCTCGGGCGGCAGCGACTGCACAAACGTCTTGGGCGGCGGCGGGGCGGCGGGCATACGCTCATACTCGTGCGTGTCGAACCAGACGGTCTGGCAGCGCGTGCAGACATCGATCGTCTGCGCGGAAAGCGCGGCGGGCAGGCACACCTCCGCCATCGGCGTGAGACACGCGGGACATTCCCGCCGCCGGGGCGCGGACGGCGAACGCGCCGCCAGCCACAATGCGTTCACCGCCTCGCGGGTCAGCCCCTTGCGTAGCAGCGCGACCGTGACGGCGCGTCCCCTGCACGAAGGGCAACCCCAGAAAACCCCGAGGTCGTTCTGCTCCCGTGACAGGCTCATTTTACATTCAGGACAGATGAACACGTGACACCCCGCTTTCTACTTCGCTGGCGCGGTCATGCCGAGGCGCAGAATCGGCAGTATCTCCTGCCGCAGGGTCGTGTCCAAATCGAACAGCGCGAAGCCGGGGCAGCCGGCCTTGCGGGCGGCGTTGATCTGGTCGATGACCTGTGCGGCGTTGAGGCGGCTTTCGGCGGCGGTCACGCCGATGCCGGGGAGAATCTTCATGGCCTGCTTGCGCGTGCGCGTCTGTGCGCCGAGCCATTCGTTGAACTTCGCCATGTCCTCGGTGTAGTTCATCGGCGCGACGTAATCCACCATCCCCATGTCCAGCCACGCCTCCCAGTCCTGCCCCACCGAGTCCACGCACGACGGGTACTTGCCGTACACCGCCGCCGTCAGCAGCTTGCCCTGCGCGTCGCGCCGCATGACCTTCTGCGCGGCCTGCACGAAGTCCGTGACCTGCTCCGCGCGCCACTGGAGGAACGCCCTGCGGTGCTTGCCCTCCTTCACGCCCTCGGGCCAGTCCGCGACCTTCGCCTTCGCCGCGGCCTCGAAACGCGCCCGCACCGTCGGCCCGAGGCTCGACCCGAAATCGGGGTAGCGCACGAAATCGAGATGCACGCCGTCCACCTTGTACTTCACCGCCATCTCCTTCACCGCGCTCACGAGGTACGCCCGCGCCTCCGGCACCGCAGGGTCGAGCCACGGGCGCGGCGAGCCGTCCGCGTTCGTCAGCAGCCAGCCCTTCTTCGCGAAAACATCAATGCGCTCCTTCGTCGCCCCCTCCGTCGAGAAGCACAGCAGCCACGCATGGACGCGCAGCCCCAGCGGCTTGGCCGCCGCCACACACGCCGCCAGCTGGTCGCCCTGCTCCTCGAACACCCGTGAGCGCGGCAGCACCGCGCTGGCGTAATGCGCGAACCCCGCGCCCGCCACGTTCACATAGATGTCCGTGATGCCCGCGTCCTTCAACAGGCGGCACGTCCGCGGCCACTCGCCGGGATACAGCCCCATGCCCGAATGATCCCACACCGCCCGCACCTCGCCCTTCTTCGGCGACTGCATCATCCCGTACGCCTCAAACATCCGCTCGCGCAACTCGTTCGCTTTCAGCCACGCCTCATACGCCTTGCCCTCGGCCAGAAGTTGCGCCGCGCTTGCCTCCGCCTTCCGCGCCGACTCCACCGCCGCCAACGCCTTTGCCCCTTTCGCGCCGCCTGTGCTGCAAACCTTCCGCGCCGACTCCAGACGCTTCTTCGCCGCCTGTTCCCACAGCCCCCCGTCATGCGTCGCCGCCAGCGCCAGCAACAGCCGCCCCTTCGCCTCCGAGTCCCCGTCCGCCAGCAGCACGTGCGTCATCCAATAGCCCTGCAATGACTCTAGCCACGCCGGCTCCTCCGTCCGCTTCCCCTGACGGTCGTGCCACCACGCCATCACCTGCGAACGCCCCTCCACGGGATGCACCACGAACAGGTTCGGCGACGTCTGCAAAATCGAATCCGGCACACCACGCGGCCGCCCCTCCACAAACTTCATCTGCGACCACCGCCCCTCGGTCGAGCCTTTCATATACCCATCGACCTTCATGCCCATGAGAGCCGCCAGCTCGTGCGACGACGAATAGAACACGACGAGCTTCCCCCCGCGCCCCGTGAACGCCCTCAGCTCCTGCATCTGCTTCGCGTCCGGCTGCGCCACATAGACCAGCGCCGCCACCTTCGCGCCCGCCAACGCCTTCTTCAAATCCGAATCATCCGACAGCACGCAATCCACGCCCGCCTCTTTGTACCAACGCTCCACGTGCCGCGCCAGCGACCGCGCAAACCCCCGCTCACCCGACGGCAGCGACTCATTCCCCTGAATCACCGCCACCGGCGACGGCGCGGCGACCGCCCCCACACACACCGACGCAAACGCCAAACACGCCGCCATCAAACAAGTCAAATTTCTCATCCTGCTTCAATCCTACAAGGCCGTTCACAAAAAGATGTACAGCGTATCCCTTCCCATCCCCGAAAGCAAGACAAGATTTCAGGGATTTGCGGAGGGCGTTGTTTTTCGCGGTTCACTTCAGGTTGTGACCTCGACCTGGATTGAAAAGTCTTTTTGGGGAACTCGGTTTTTAGGACAGGTCTATTGTGAAAACCATTGTGCCCATTGTGGTAAAAAACCATATTCGCCCCGAAGGGGAAATCCTGCCAATCCTGTCACAAGCACTTGGCCGTCACATCGTAATCCTTGCGTCCCGTGATTTCGACCTTCACGAAATCGCCGGGCTTGACCGTCTCAGGAGCGCCTGTCACGCGTGTCGCGCCATCAACGTCTGGTGCTTGGCTCGGCAGGCGTGCTGACCACGCGCCCGATTTCAGCTTGCGGAGCAGCAGCGCGGTGTCGGTTTGCCCGACGCGCGCGCTCATCCGTGCGGCGACGATTTTCTTCTGCAACGCCATGACGCGCGCGCAACGCGCTTCCGCCACGCGGGGGCTCGGCGCGTCGCGCCCGAACGCGGCGGTCCCTTCCTCGGGCGAGTACGCGAACACGCCGACGTGGTCGAACGCCGCTTCCGCAAGCGTCTCCAGCAGGTGCTCGAAGTGCGCGTCCGTCTCGCCGGGGAAACCGACGAGGCAGGTGGTGCGCAGCGTGATGCCCGGCACGGCGGCGCGGAGGCGGGCGGTCAGCCCCGCAGTCGCCTTGATGGCGGGGGCGCGGTTCATCGCTTGAAGCATCTCGGGGTGCGAGTGCTGTATCGGCAGGTCGAGGTACTTGCAGATGTGGCGCGAGGTGTTGAGCGTCTCCAGGAGCGCGTCGGTCACGCCGGACGGGTAGCCGTACAGCAGGCGCAGCCAGAACGCGCCGTCGAGGCCGTCGAGGCGACGGAGCAGATCGACGATCTGATGCGGCTTGCTGCGGTCAGCGCCGTACATCAGCGAGTCCTGCGAAACCAGATTGATTTCCCGTACCCCGGCCGACACCATGCTTTGCGCCTCCGCCACGATGTCCTGCATCGTGCGCGATCTGAACCGACCACGGATGAGCGGGATGGCGCAGTAGGCGCAACGGTGGTCGCAGCCGTCCGCGATTTTCAGGTAGGCGAACGGCCCGCCGGAGAACAGCAGCGTAGGGTAGGGGGGGGCATAGAGTTTCCGCGCTTCGCCGGGTGACGCGACCACGCCGACGCGCTTGCCCTCCGCGACACGCGCCACGACCTCGGCGACGCGCTCGAGCTCGTCGATGCCGAGGAATGCGTCCACGTCGGGAAACGCTTTTTTCAGCCGCGTGCGGTAACGTTGCACCATGCACCCCGTCACGATGACGGCGCGGCACGCGCCATTCGCCTTGTGCGCGCATGCGCTGAGGATTGCCTCGGCGGCTTCCTCGCGCGCCGCCTCGATGAAGGCGCAGGTGTTCACCAGAACCACATCCGCTGTCTCGGGCGACACCGCCAGCGCGATGTGCCCCGCCTTCAGGTATCCTGCCATCACCTGCGAATCCACAAGGTTCTTCGCGCACCCCAGGCTGATGAAACCGACTGAGACCGATATAGCCATAACATCCTTTTTTTCTTAAACCGCAGATTTAAAAACCATCTGCGTAATCTGTGTCATCTCTGATTGACATGAATCGTCCCTTTCGGATTTAACCACAATGGACACAGCAGGATGCGCAATAGACACTATGTCCCCCCATGATTCTCCTCATCGCGAGGCACATACTATAGCTTGAACAACAACCACGGCAGCCCCCATCCAAGCATCAGCCCATAGCCATAGTCAAACCAAAAAAAACGCCCGCAATTGGCAAGGTAAATCAGTATCACCAAGGGGAAGCTGACGATGGCCAGCAGGTTGCCGCGCCGCGCGGCAACCTTCGCCGCTTGCCACAAATTGGATGCGTCCTGCATGGACGGGAATGCGTGCATCCCTATCGAGACCCCCAGCCACAGCAACACATAGGAAAGCGGATGTGACAACCCAAACACCCTCACCGGGGCATAAGCCGGCAGGCAGATGAATATGCACAGCAATGAATTGATGATGAAGGGGCCGATGGAAATAAGAAACGCCGTTGTGAAATTGTCCGTCCCCCCATGGATGACATACCCTAAGGGGTCTCCGACACGGAAGAAACAGGCATCCATCACGGGGACTTTGCGCCATTTGCAAAAGAGCAGATGCGCCGCCTCGTGGACAATGACACCGGGGAACGTGACGATCGCAATTAAAACGCCGGGGATCATTATCATTGTGCAAACTCCTCTCGCTTTGACCATCCATCCGGGAAACGGCGCAGGAACTCCTCATGGGAAATGATTTCCTTTGTCTCCAGCCGGTGCAGGATGCGCTGCTCATATTCATTCTTAAACCCCGGCAACGAGCGGGCTTTTTCAAGCGCCTGCAACGCTTCCCTGTGAAACTCGGGGATTCCCGTGACCGCATATTTGCAGGCATACGCGGAAGCCAATGCGGCGTGGATCCACGCAACCTCTGGATACCGCTTCGCAACCTCATCCGAAAGCGAAAGGAAAGCATCATAATCCTTGTCGTCAAACGCCTTTCCGATTAAAGCCTGACGCAGCAGCAGCCACGTCTCGAAATTATCTGGCAGAACCTCATCCGCATTTTGCAGAAACGTCACAGCCTCTTTACTGTTATCATTTCGCAATTCCTTTATCCCATGAAAATAAGATGCCAGCGCGTACAGGAAACGGTCTTCAGGGACATGGGCCGCTGCGGCGTATGCCAACCGCTCCGCCCGGTCAAGATCGTCCTGCCCAAGCGCCGCCATGGCACTTCTTGCTTCATAAATACCCCGGACATACCGCAGATTCCAGGCAGCGGAGAAAACAACCAACGCGAAAAGGCCGATGGCGGAATTCTTGACCCAGCGCGGGAAAGGGAAGTCATTCATGATTGCCGCGCAGGCCGGGCAAACGTGAAGGCCTGCGACCGTTGACAGCGGCACGCTGTCATTCTTGCCGCAACGCTGGCATACGACGGGGCTATCCATTTCCCCTTGTTCAATCTGCGTGGTTCCGTTTCCGTTCATGCCTTGTTCTCCTGATGACCTCTAATTTTATCAAATCACGCGCAAAACGCAATTGCCTATCGCCAAGTCACACATCATATTTTGCAATTAAATTTGCAGGGAGATAGCGTGGCCCAAGCCATTGGCCCTGAATAGTATGTTCAATAATCATCGATTTGCCATCCTCGTATTTGGTGGAATATAGGTCGAAACTCTTCTGTGAAATCCTCTTCCGTTATCTTTTCAGGAAAATTGTCTGTTAAACATTTTTTCACTTTTGCCATGGGTTCACTTAGTTCGCTGAGTCTGTCATGACAATTTTCGCCTTTAAGGAAATACCAAATATCTATCCCGACAAATGGGCGCTTCTTCTTCGAGGATTCTATATGATACATTATAATAATATTGTTTTCTTTAGAACGCATCACAACGTTATGGTGCGGTTCAATGTAGACCCTCTCCCATTCAGGAGCAATCATAAATTTCGAAGATTCAGGCACAGGAATCAATTTTATCCTGTAATCTGGAAACTCACGTTCCATGACATCGTAAACCTGAACCATTGAAATCGTAGGAATGTGTTGATTCTTGATTTGCTGTACACCCATTTCTGTCGCACATCCATAAAACAAAAACACACATGAGCACAATAATAGGATATGGATTTTCATGGTTGATTTCCTGCATAGTTCGCGGTGAACAGCACGTTTTTGACTCCCTTGTTTTTCACACGATAATGTATTGTTCTCCGCCGTCTATTGTATAAGTTTCATGCCCGTTTGGCGTGTCAATTATCTCGATGCTTATGCCGGACTCAAATTGCACCAAGATGGAGTTCTTCTCTCTGTCAATATCAAACCTTATGACTTCTTTTCCTATGGCGCAAGGCAGCTTCGAACTTTGTGGAAATCCGAATTGTCAAAGTGCATTGACATGGTCCCGTTCCCTCGGTTTTTTAAAGATACCCCGCAGCCTCAATACCCGCTAACGCTTATTACGCCGTCTGGTGGCAACCAATCCGACCATTCCCACAAGTACACGGGAATTCCAATCTTTTCTTTATTGATGGTTGGCGTGCCGATGCCGAGCCCTATGGGCTGGTTTTCGAATGCGTCGTCACGTGTGGGTATCATCAGACCTGTGTACGGTACACGGGTGACCTTGTGCTGAAGGTTTCCTCTCGCATCGAGACCGTCGTAGTACAGATTGAACGTCCCTTTGAACACTCCCGTCTTTGCCGTATATGACAGCGTTGCGCAAGATGAATTACCAATGCCGTAGTCGTAGTATGCGCCCAACCCCTTGCCGTATTTCTTCGGCGCAACCGCCTTGGGCAGGGAGAGTTTCAGATCACTGGTGATGACTGGTATCCCCTGCGGGAACGCCCAATTCACCCACAGATTCACCCACCAAGCGTCCGACAGGTCAGCCACAGGCGGCGGAAGGTCACTAGGCACATCTGCGCCGAATCGCAGACGTGGCGACGGCGGCGGCGCATCTCTGCCATTACTGAACCAGCCGCCAGCGACATCCAGCTTGTGCCAGAAAATCTTTTTATTCGGGTCATTGCACATCCAGTCCACAGACCATCCGTATTCCGTATCCACGCGAATCACCTTGTCAACGGGATTGAGCCATAGAAGGGCGCCGATGAAACCTTTCTTGGAGTAGAGGGGTTTGTAAAGGGCGACGCACAACCAGCCGTCGCTATTGCGGAAGTCGATTAGCTTGCTGTTGCCAGAGATTTTCGTGCCATCGGAGAGGACCCCCGCGATTTTGGCGGAGCCGAGGTTGCCGACGGACAGGGAGAGGTGGCCTATAGGCAGGGCGGGGGGGCCGAAACCGCTACCAATGTCCTCGGGCAGACGACTCAGAGAGGTATTCCTCCCCAACAGGGCGATGTTGTAGAGACCGCGGAATTCGTTGAGGCGGTCTTGCGCCGCTCTGTCCTTCTTGTTGGCGAAGACGGTCCGCGCACCGTCAACGTAAAGCATCCCGCCGGTTCTGTCGCCCGAGAGCGTGCCAAAGAAGCAGTCACCCTGCATAAACACGTCCAAGGCCTCCGCATTATTCTTCGTGGAGGCCGTGAAACGCTTCAACTCCTCCTTCAACTCGCCCCTCCTCCTGCCCGCGAAGCTGATTGTGGCGTTTTGCAGGATAACCTTTACGGAAACCGTCTGGCTGGTGGAGACCGTGCCGTGCCTGTCTTTTATCTCTCTCAGTGTCGCCTTCAACGTCACCGTCCCGCGCACCGTGTTATCATCGTCATATACGAAGCCGTCATACGCAATCGTCTGGCTGGGACGATTTTCGAATCCGTCCGTGTCGAAGCCAAGAAGGTAGGGGGGGGATATGGATGGGGCGAGCGGGGACTCATACGCGCCCATGTCCACCGTGCCGTCTTGGATGCGCGGATTACCATCAAGGTCGAAACCCCAACCGGCATAATCATTGTTGCCCGCATTGATACATGGCGAGGTGTTCCGCAAACGGAAATCACCGTTTGCCGCGTCCACGAATTGCGGGTTTTTGAAGGTGTTTTTCGTTCCGCTCATTGGCAACGGCAGCGTGCAGGAATAATTTATTGTGCCGCCGTTGTAATTGTTATAGTAGGGATGCTCGGAACAGGTGTTTCCCCAGACGATGCAGTTGTTCAGCGTACCACCGCATGATCCGCCGCCGTAGGACGCTGAGTTGCCCGAGAGTGTGCAGTTATTCAATGTACTATTATCCGCCCCGCCGCCGTAAGACGCCGAGTTGCCCGAGAGCGTACAATTGTTCAATGTACTACTATACGCCCCGCCGCCGAAGGGGTCGGCCGTGTTACCCACAAGCGTGCAGTTGTTCAATGTACTATAATACGCCCCGCCGCCGAAGCGGTCGGACGTGTTACCCGCAAGCGTGCAGTTGTTCAACTCGCCGCCGCCCGCTCCGCCGCCGTAGAACGCCGAGTTGCCCGAGAGCGTGCAGTTGTTCAATGTGCACTCAGCTGCTCCGCCGCCGTAGTGATTTGCCGCGTTACCCGTCAGCACACAGTTGTTCAGCGTACCGCCGTACGCTCCGCCGCCGTAATCGGCTTCGCCGTTTGTCAACGTGAAACCGTCAAGGAGGGAGCCGATATCCAGTGTCGCGCAACGCCCACGGGGAGGAGGCGGGCGGTGAGGACCAATGGTGATTACTTCGTTCCCCGCCGCAGTCGGGGTGTGCATCCCGCCACCATCGATGATGGTGTGTTCCGCACCATTCACGCTTTGAATCGTGATTGCCTTGTTGTCCGTCGAAATGGGCGCGTACACGCCGTTCGTCACGGTAATCGTATCCCCTGCGGCAGACACGTCAATCGCCGCCTGAATGGTTTGCTTCGCGACCGCCCAGCACGTCCCGGCATTCCCGTCCTCCCCGCACGGGCTTACATACCACGTCGCCCCTGACGACACCCCATGCGCCAGCCCCGCCATTGCGACCCCGAGAATCATACGCATCACTTTATTCATAGCATTCTCCCTTTCCAAAACATTATGGCAAATTCCACCCCGCCCCTGCAAGCCACAAATCAGGTTTGTCCAAGACACAAAGATTGGGCGCTGTATGTTGCAAAGCCATCAAACCCAGCTCAGCCGTGTGCGTGAGGCACACGAAAAGATAAACGGCTATCGCGAGTGTTTTTCTCACGGGCGGAAACCCATGCTTGACGATGAATTCATGTTTGAAAGCAACTTCCGCTTTGCCTCTTCAAATTCCTCGTTGGTTAATATCCCGTCATCCCGAAGCCGTGCAAACTCGCGGAGCTCGGCAACCGTCGTGTTGGTTGGCCACAAAGGGATGCTTGGGAATTTTTTAATGACAGTTTTAAGTGCCTCAACAAAGGCGGAAAACTCTTTTTCGCCCGGCACGTTGTTGTGCAACGCAAATTGCCCACCGGTTGCAGGGTTGCGGAAGATAAGGACATCGTAGCTTTGGAGCAGATATAGATTATACAATACAGCCCAGCTGATTCCTAAAACAACAACCACAAATAATATTGGCGCGATGCCCTTACCTGATGAGAAAAATAGAGCAGCACCCACCAATGCAAAGAAAACGCACAGTATCACGGAAATGATTTTGAGGACAACACGGGACGTCCTAGGATAATTTTTCTCATGAGCAGGTTCGGGATCCCAACCCATAAGGGACACTGAAAAGTGCTGGAGGTTCCCCCCCTTCGACACGGTAATGAGCAAGGTGCCTTCTTCGTAAAGGATAAAGGATTGTTTGCCCTTTCCGCGTTTTGATTGTTCGAGCCGTGCGATTTCTTTTCCAGCCATGATTTCTCTCCTGTTTACCCCGTTGATTGTGAAGCCCCTTCTACTGACTCGGCGGGGGGCATGCTTGTGGAGAACTTCCGTTTTATTTCCTCCAATTCCTCGCCAGTCAAAATCCCTTCGTCCCGAAGGCGCGTAAATTCACAAAGGTCGATGGTCTTTGTTTGCATACGTTCGGGCATCGCATTGGCGAATCTCCTGATGGTGGCTTTAAGTGCCTCCACAAAAGAAGAAAAATCCTTTGCGTTCGGCTTTTCGTCGAATAACGCAATCCAAGCTCCCGTCATCGGATTGCGGAAGATGAGAACAATGTCTTTCCTATGTAAAAATTTGTCCAACAACGTCAACCACCAGACAGCCAGCAAACCGAAATACATCATCAGCCCGCCAATGGTTTTAACGGGGGCATCAAACGAAGCGATGAACAAACCGACAAAGCAAACAGCCAATAACACAGAGACAAACGCAAAGACAATGTTATCGAAAAGCTTGGGGGTGTTCTTCTCTTGGATAGGCTCAGGATTCCAACCCGCGAGGGACACGGAAAAATGCTGGAGATTCCGCCCCTTCAATATAGTGACCAGCAACGTACCGTCCTCACGGAGAATAAAGGACTGTTTCCCCCTGCCGAGGTTTCGCTGTTCAAGCCGTGCTATTTCTTCTTTGTTCATACAGTTTTATGAGGGCGGTGCCGACAAGTTCCCCGCGCCCGCGCGTGCCGCTGTCCCATGTCGTGGCGATGCCGCCGACGAAGTTGTTGAATGTCTCGGCGGGGTGCAGGGCGGACATGATGAGGCTGTACTGGAACTCCAGCGAGTTAATCATGCCCTGCACGGAGTTAGGGGTTCTGTTCGCCATCTCCAGAATCCCCATGCCTGTGTTCAAGAGCGCGTCGCCGTAGCCCATGAACATCTGGCCAACGTCGTTATAGGCAACAGTTTCTAGTTGCGAGTTTCTAGTTTCTAGCAATTCAGAACTCTCGCATTTTAGAACGTCAGAATTTCCATCGAACGTTGTGAAGCCAAGCCCTGCCGTGTGCGTGAGGCACACGAAAAGAGAAATGGTTATGGCGAGTGTTTTTTTCATGCTAGGTCAATTTGAATATGCCGATAGTTTCTGGCCATGCCTCATCACCATTCACGTACCCCTCTAACGTTCCTATAACACCATTTTGCACAAACAACACAAATCCAATCCCATGTTTTACTCCTTCCAGCTCCCCTGTGCATCCCAAATACGCATTTGCCTTGTCTGGTAATGCAAACGCACTGTCTGGCACATGGTAATCGGAAAAGAAACCGTGTCCCGTAAATTCTCTAGAAATGACTTTTGCAATGGCGTACTGCTTGGAGAAAAGAACATTCTGTTCCGTTCTTTCCCGTAACAAGTAGCCCATTACCTGTTTTTCAAACTCATCAAATGACATTATGCTTCTCACTTAATTCCTGCCTCAGAAAATGTGGTAAATAATTTTATAAAATCTCGCTCGTTTTCAACTGCAACTAATGAATAAATTTGTTCAATATCTGCAACTGATGATGGACGATGAGCCCGTGGCCATAAATAATTAAGAGTGAATTTTTTAATTTTTTTTGGATATGGTTCGTCATAAGTGAATCCTTCAAGATTATTTATAAGACCATGTTCAATAAAAAGTTCAAAACCAATTCCATCACGAACTCCCGCAACACTGGCATGCACATCACCTATATGACAATTTATATCACTATAAGCCAGTTTTGAATCAATGTCAAAAAAATATAAAATCCAACGCCCGTAAACTCCCTTTTCATGCCACGGTATTGAGCAAGTTGGACTCGCAAGTTTTCTAAAAACGGATGAGAACCGTATAACAGTTTTTCCATAATGGATTTTTCAAAGTATGTTAGTTCGTTCATAGTAATCTCCCCTTGTTTTTTCATTCCTTTGGAAGGAACACGGTTCCTATTTTACAACACCGTTTACAACGTTACCTCTTACGGTGACAGACATCTCACCTATTTTTACAAGCAAAGGTTTTGTATAAAATTCTCCAGTAATGTTTTGCCCTCTTACCGCGACTTCAGTTGCTTTCTGAATGGCGTTAAATGCCGCTTGTTGAGAGCCGTATTGATTAACCATGGCATCAAGGCCGCGGCCAGCCTTATCAAAGATATGATGAAGTTTATTAGGGTCAACAGATTGAGCGGTCTGTGCCGCAACAGGGGCGAGCGGGGCAAGGGCAGACACTCCAGATGCGATGCCATACCCGGCGGCTGCGGCACCATACGTGGTGACCGCCAGCCCGCCGGCAATGTACTCCAAGCCCGTCACGGTCTCGTTGCGCTCGTTGGCGTATTGCAGGTGCGAGACGAGGCTTCCGCCGATGTATCCATCATCATTCCGAAGGACAGCGGAATGCACGGGCATCAGCGCGCCGAAAATGTCAAACACGACAGAGGATTTCCCTGTGCTTGTCGGACACAACCCCAATGGATCCATATACGCTACGGGATTGCCTTCCCCGTACATATACAGGTTAAGCCCGCCCGCGAGACCGAGCGGGTCGGCGGAGAGGAAGCGGTTGAGGGTGGCGGAATACACCCTGTGGCGTGTGAGGTAGAGGCGGAGAGGCGTGTCGGTCTCCAACGTCATCACGCCGTATCCGCCGAGCCATGTGAAGGGCGTTGGGTTAAACCCTTCGCTTCCCCAGTCCTCGCCGTGGGGACCGTAGTTCGCGGTGTAAGAAACAGTTTTTAGTTTACAGTTTTTAGTTATTAGAACTTCTGAACTTCCTCCATACATCGCGAAGCCCAGCCCTGCCGTGTGCGTGAGGCACACGAAAAGGGAAATGGCCATGACGAGCGTTTTTTTCATCTAACCCTTACTCTCCCGTCTTAAACGTTCCTATGTTTATCCAGATACTCTGTAGAACGCAATGGCCTATCGACATTACGAGTCCAGCAACCACCTCAATGTTCTCGCAATTTTCGCCAACATCTCCAATGCGCGTCCATCCGTTGCTAGGGTCAAAATAAACATTCCAGTTGCTTGCAATACCCACAGGGATACGGCTATCAAACGTTGGGAATTTTTCGCAAATGACACCGCCATGGTTGCTCTCAGGTAAAACAAGTTCACTTATTTTCCAGCAGGTGTGCGGACAAAGCCCACACACACCAGTAACCCGACCATCGATGTCCAGCAAAATTTCAAGATTGTCCACCAAAACCGAGTTCCAGAATGGTGGGTATGGCTCTGTCGAAAATGCGTATTCCTCTCGGGAGTATGAGATTTTCCCGGGAAGGATGCCGTCATTGATAATCGTAAAGGTCACGCTCGCTCTCCATTTACTGTGATTTTAACAACCAATGTAGTATCTGGTTTTTGTTCAATCTTTTTGATTTTGTTCATACGGAAGCCTAATTTTATTAAATTCTAGGGTGCGTTCATAGCATTCAAGATAACATGAAAGGATTGCGCCCAAATCCTGTATTTCCCCTTGCAACTCATCATTTTTGATGTGTTGCGCCCGTTTCGCGATAGATTTAACGATGTCCGACAGGTTTTTCAAGGAATCGCCTTGTAGGACAATCCCAGGAAACTTTCGCTCTGGCATTTGAACCACAGGGCAATTCACCGTTTCCGAATAGATGATGAGCTCTTGCTTTTTCATAATCAAGCTCTCTTTATTGATACCTCACCTCAATAATTTTTTCAGGGTTAAAGGAAATGGCTTCGCTCGTTCCAACACGAACAATGAGCCTACCCCAAGCCACAAACACATCGTTAATCCTTTTTCCGTCCTCAAGAAGGACAGAGACGCGAGTCACACCGTAACTATGTTCAGGGAACTGACTAATCTCGTCCTCGAATTTAGAAGGTATTTCATGCATAGTTATTAGAGTCCTTTCGGGAATATAAGAGCCTGTCTTCCGACTCCATACGAAGAGCATCAATTTTAATACGCTCCATAAGCCTATCGGGGTTGTCCCCTGTTAAATCTATACGCCAGCCTTTTGCGTGTGTTCCAATAATTCTAAAAACTCCAGCGGAAAGTTCTTCCATAACGAATGACCAATTAACTAAATCCTTAAAATACGAATTCATGGTGTGTTTCCTTATTTAATAATGCCATGTTTTAGCAACACGTCCAGTGTTACTGGAGTTTGGTATTGAATTCCTAAACCAGGTTGACCAAATGCTGGCGCTACGGTTCCAGCATTAACTTCAAATGGTTTGGCAAGCCCATATAGAAAATCACGTGTAACAATTACTCCATTCATAAGTCACCTCATCAGGATTTGGGCAGGGGTTTTCATAGTACACACTTGTCTATCTTTGATTGTTTTTTGTCCTTTTCCTTAACTCGCCCCAGTAATCCCGACAAACTGTCTCGATAGTTTCAAATGTAACAGGTTGTCCCGTATCCAGTTTTAAATCAATGTTTTCGTAGTGTAGTATGAGTGTCCCCGCTGTTGTTGCAATATAGATTGGCATTGCCTCTGATTCGGTTTGTAAAATCTCTGGCGTTGAAATTTCTAATTCATCTTCAAGCATTGACATAGTACCTCCAAAGTCTTGAAACGTAATCTGTTTAACCCCTGAAAGCGTTAAGACAAAACTATCGCCGAGGGGGCTTATACGCCGTCGCAAATAAGGGATGTTAACAAAAATAGTGTACAATCCATTTTTACCTTTTTCTACGGCAGTAATCTCGCCGTCATGCAAGATGTTCCAAATGTCGATTTCTTTTTTCATTTTATTGCCCCTCGGTTTCGTGATTCTCATGGTTACTGTGTGACTAGAATGTGGTTCACTGGTCCGATGTGGAGATGAGGTATACCATCTAGCCAATGTAATGGAGGAATGGTGTGGTTTAATGCGGGAGTCACCTTGTACTCATTCGCCCATTGTAATAATGTTTGCGCATCTGCAGGAGAAATGCCCGTCCTTCGTGCTTGCTTCGCCAAATCAATCAGCGTGGCTTGGTCAGCGGAAAACCGCGCTGGTTGCGCTAGTGGTGCTGCCGCCCTTTGAGCAACTGTGCTGCCAGAATGCAAGACCTGTTGAGCCGTTGGTGCAGCCTTGTCTGCGTTGGCGGCGGCGGCGCTGCCGCCGCCCCAGAGGATTACGTCCGCCCCGAGCGCATATACCGCTCCAGCGGCGTACAACG
>Ga0082212_10002469_pt1 | contig 26884 bp, 22 predicted proteins | sample TergutNt197P3_FD_71548 | JGI IMG/M metagenome (GOLD analysis project Ga0082212, IMG submission 71548) | Neocapritermes taracua P3 segment gut microbial communities from Petit-Saut dam, French Guiana - Nt197 P3 | ecosystem: Host-associated > Arthropoda: Insects > Digestive system > Gut ...
TGGGTTTGGTTTAAATGGGGCATTATGGGACTACTATGAGACCGTACTGGAACCCAGTTCTTACCTACCTGCCCATAATTAAGGCAGAGTTATCGGCTATATCTTCAATATAATTTCGTTATTATATTGGCTAACTTGATTTGGCTGTTCTGAAAGACTGAATTTTGGGCAGTGTTGCGTCCTGAATGAGTTCCCAGTCTTTCTCTCCAACTTTTCTTTCAAGTTCGTCCGAAATACGAGTGTTTTCGACCACGGTGTAGTGTTTCTTCGTGACGACTGAACTGCTGTGGCCGACATTGCGGCTATTTACTTCCATGTCAACGCCAGCGGCGGCGTTATCGCTGATGCGACTCCGTCTGATGTCGTGGAAGTTGTATTTCTTTCTTCCTGTCTCCGTCAAGAGTCCGGCTGCCTCACAAACTTGGGTCATTAGCTTAGTTTGGCTGTGCAGTGACCAAGGAGTACCATCGAGTTTTACAAAAATATGGTCATCGGGTTGCTTCCCTGCGGTCAGACTCTGGAAAAGGTCTTTTCCGGCTTTAGTAAAATTAGCTGCGAAATCTTTTCCGCTCTTTGTGTTTTCCTTGGGAATAAAAAGAACACCGTTTTTGTAATGTTTTACCTGTGCAAGCCTAAGTTCTGAATGTCTGAGAGCGGATAGATACGCTCCCAGTAGGAGTTGCCTAAAATCGTATCGTGCTACATGCAGTAGTTTGTAAAAGTCCTTTTCCGGTATTACAACGTCTCTCGCCTTGCTGGGTTCGGGGCTGATGATTAGTCGGTTCCATGGGTATGGACTGCATTCTAGGGCTAGGGCATCGTTTATCTTGACTGCGTAATTGAGGGCGGGGTTGAGTATGCCTTTCAGGACACGGGTGGCGGTTCTGCGTCTGGCTCCCTTTTCTTCGGGGGTTTGGGGCGGTGGGTTATTGTGGCCTAATCCTTGTCTTGGCTGGTTGCATAGCCATTCATACCATTGCTCTATCTTCCTTGCTACGAGGTCGGCAACGGGAATATCGCCTATTTCGCTGTTGGTAATCCATCGGTTCATGCTGTATTGGTAATCTCGGAGGTTCTTGGCACTGCATCCTGCCGATTCTTTCCGCTTTAACCAGTCGTTTATTGCATCGGTGACTGTGTATTGGCTCACATCCTTGAACTCGACACCGAGTTTCTCCAGTCGGGCTTGTTTTACCAGCTTATCTCCCCACTCAATAGCCTTGTTGTATGCCTCATCGTAGGTTAGCGGGTTTTCCAAGCCCTCGTAATCATCGGGAATACCGAGGACAGTCTGTTTTCGCTTGCCTCGTTCTCCGTTTGGAAGGCTGACGGCCTCAAAGGTCGCTCTCCACGAGTTTTTATTGAGTCCACGGGCATAAACGAGAATCAGACCTGGACGAATTGACTGCCTTTCTTCTTCACCGATTGCCATTTTGAGCCGATTGCTGCGGTGTTTCATGGCGTAGGACTGTTTTATTTGTGCCATTTCTGCCTCTTTTTCTCTGGTCAAAAGTACTACCGAGAATATTTTTAATATAACATAAAATCCAGGTTTTTAGCTGGTTAAAATGCTACCGGAGTACTACCGAGGTGTAGAGAAACCACCCGAAACATCGAGCTACAAACAAAAAGTGCAAAAGTGCTGTTTGCTATATTTTTCAACATTTCACGCTGTTTCGAGTTGTTTCAAATTGCCCCAAAAATAGCAATCCTCAGTTTTGACACGGTAGAGGTCGTTGGTTCGATCCCAATCGCGGCAAAGCCCCCAGTGATGGGGGTTTTTGTTTGTACGGCATTTCGATTTGAGGGTCAAAAATGCCTCCGTGTCGTACAGGTGTCATAAAGATGTCGCTGGATGATGACTGACATCGGAGGTCAAAGTTGGACAAAAGCATCGAAAAAGATGACGAGGGGCCGGTTTAGCACATCGCTTCCCAATCCATCTGTAGAAACGGCTAATCTGGTTAGGACAGTTATGACATTGGGACACGATTGAAATTGCCATAGAATATAGGCTTCCACGCAATACAGTTTGTACTAAATACTATTATTAAATTTAGTACAAATGTGATTCGTACTAATACACACACTTCTTCTCTTTCTTCACTGGCTCGTAGCGCGGCGGCACATCGCACATGAGCCAGAGTAGGAGAAGGAGAGAGGAATTGACACCCCCCCACCCCATTACTGAAGCGGGGGGGATAGTCACTCACCTGCTAAAACGGCTCTGTAACAATTTTTGTGTAAATGGGTTTTTCACAGAGGCACCCTATCCCCATAGATTACAGCAAAATGGTTGATGACTGCACCCCAATTCTTAAAGGGCATAGTCCACTTCTTGGAAATGTTGCGGAGTGCCATAAATATTAGCTTTAGCGCAGATTCATCATTCGGGAATACCTGCCGATGCTTTATGACTTTCTGAATTGTGTAGTTCAACGACTCTATCGCATTCGTAGTGTAGACTCCAGTCCTTATCTCAGGCGGGAACTTCAGAAACGGTATGACCTCTGGCCATCTGGCCCGCCAGGACTTGGAAATCATCGGGTATTTGCTGTCCCACTTGTCGGCAAATTCGTCTAGGGCAACTTCCGCCAGCTCCGCTGTGGGAGCAGAATAGATTGCCTTCAGGTCGGATGTGACTGCCTTTCTCTCTTTAGAGGCAACATACTTTGTCGAGTTCCTCACCATGTGGACTATGCAGAGCTGAACCTCAGTATCGGGGAATACCGCATTAATTGCCTCTGGGAAGCCTGTAAGTCCGTCTACTGCGGCTATTAGCATGTCTTTGACTCCCCTGGCCTTTAATTCGCTCAAAATGCCTGACCAGAACTTTGCACCTTCGTTCTGCTGTATCCATAAACCCAATACTTCTTTTTTTCCGTCCAGCCGCACCGCCAGGGCCACGTAAACGGCCTTCTTTGAAATTGTGCCTCCGTCCCTGATATTCACCCTCAGGGCATCGAAAAAGACTATCGGATACATTGGCTCCAATGCCCTGCCGCGCCACTCGTCCAGATACAGCTTGACTTCGTCTGTGACTCTGCTTATCAGCTCTGGGGAGACATCGACTGCGTAAATGTCTTTTAGGTGATCCTGTATCTGGCGAGTGGTAAGGCCAAGGGCATACATTGAGAGGATTTTGTCATCAAAGCCCCTCCACTCGCGGCTGTGCTTGGGGACTGCCTGGGGGGCGAAAATGAAGGCGGACAATCCAAAACGGTTAATAGCGGGAGTGTTTTGGCAATGCTAACAGAAGACTGTCGTGCAAGCCTCGTGTATCCGAGCGTAGCGAAGGATGCCGAGAGGTCACCCAGGCGATCCCGTGGCACCGATACTTCCATCGGGCCGTGATCGGTACGTAGGCTCTTTCTGGTATGCCCGTTCCTCCTGTTGGAAGTTGGCTTCTCTCCTACCTCGCCTTTGGCATACCCGAGGCTATGGGACAACTCTGCTTCCATTGCCCTCTCTAAAAGCGCTTTTGTTAATTGCTTCAGCAACCCGCCAGGACCCGCAAAATCCTCTGGGTTCCCGCTGTAGCTTTTTAATATCTCGTCTAACACTTCTTTGGTAAACGCCATTGAAACCTCCTTCTAAAAGTCTAGGCGTTTACACAAAATTTGTTACATGCTCTGAATTTCTGCCTGCGGGGAAGGTTTTGCAATTGGCTCAACAAATAGTTAAACTGCTATAATGTGCCGACATGTGGGTTTTTGCGACTCGTGATCGGGGGTTCTGCCATGGCTTTCAGATTGTTGCGCGCTTTTTTGTTGTGTCTGCCACTGCTTTCTCAGCCAACGGATTTTGCGGCTAGACTGGCCAACATCCATGCCCACAAAGTCATCCTTTTTGGGCAATGGGGTGGCGGAGATGTTGGCAAATGGAAGCAAGTCATAGAGTCTGAGGGTATTTTCGAACATGGCATCGTGCTGGTGAACAACATTGGCTTTATACAGGGATATGAATCATCAGGATTCTACGTACGCTGGAGTGAGAGTGATGTCATCCGCGACTCATGGCCCTTTCAACAATGGTTCATCCAGACTTACTCTACTAGCCCTATAGCCAGGTGGGCCGCGCTGAACATTGAAAACAAGCTAATTACCTCGGGTGTGGAAGTGCCAAACGCAAAGGACTTTGAACAAGCTCTTGACAGGTACGGCCTCAAAAGCCCGCTGAGGCAAATAAGGGCCTTTCGGACGGAAAATCCAGACCATATCGATGCCAAGACACACTTGCTGGAGGAAGTCCGTCGCCGCGCGTTGCACATGATGCCGCACGAAACGAGTGAAGACCTGGATATGGAAACAGACTTGCGGACGTGGGGCGTGATGGCAGCGGAGACAGACCGAGTACTAAGCGGTCTCTGGATTGGTATAGACCTGATTTGTTTCAGGCCAGGCCTGGAGCAACCAGAGCGTTTCAGCCCGCTGATGAAGACAGTGTTCCGCAAGCACATTTTAGCCGTGGAGGTAGCGCTGCGGGGACAGCCCACAGACAGGACGTTGTGGAACATATGGGCATGGATGGTCAGAAGCTTGGGAGACCATAAATGGGAATTATTCATTGACTCCCTCGAGCCAGTTGATTTAGGTATAGAAACTGATGTAGGAGCAATATTTAAGTGCCCCTCAGCCGAAGTGTGCCATTGGCTGGTTGAGGCATACAAGGAAAAAGGGGACTGGAACAGGGTACTCAAGTACGCCGAGATTGCTGGAAATTTTTGGGGTTACACTCTCCTGGGGGATTATGAATGGAGGCCAGACGGGGCATTGGCTGGATACAACAGGTTTGACCGAATGGAGGGCTTTCCCATCACATCGTCATATTTGCCAAGACTTGAAGCACTGCTCCGGCTTGGCAGGGTCGAGGAGGCAGAAGGTGTTTTCGATTCCATGATGTGGATAAGTTCAAATTTGCACGGTGACAAAAGAGGAGAGTACGCCCCCTTGGCGGCCGAGGCAGCCAGGTCAGTGGGAATGGAGGCTTTGGCCGAAGTCTGGAGCAAGGGCCAGATAGTAAACGACGTGCCGAGGTTGCAGGCATATCGGGACAGCATACCCACTTTTGTTTTGTACTCAGATTATCCCCTTGCAGATTCTCTCAGATGGCAATATCGGGATAAATTCTATACCCTTTTTGCGAGTATGGGCCTTCATGGTATTGAAGCAAATTATGTGGGAAATCTTGAGGAAACATTCGTATGGGCACGGGGCGGCGGCAATCGTTGGGGTTTGCTTGACGGCGAAAGACGGCTATTGGAGCAAGGCGAGGATGTGCCGGAGCCAGAGGCATTGCGTGCCATATTAAGGCACCACCACATCATCAGTCCCCAAGAAATGCTCCGCGTCTATGTTTCAGAGCATGGCGATCTGCCAGTTCTAAATTATCTGTTTGCGTTGCGGCTCATTATTCAAAATGCCCACATTTTGGCAAATGCCGATAAAGGCAACGTACCAGTGGGCGGTGCTTTACCGTTGGCCGACAACGTTGACTCGGAAGCCTTTGGCATTGCTGGGAGGGTTTTGAGGAGGGTGCTGACAGATTACCCCGAGCCACTGGTAAACATACCACTGGTAAACATGCCACGGGTCGATGATATCGGGATATACAGTATTTTGAAGCGGAGTACAATTCTAAAAGCACTGTCTGGGCCATGTCTGTCCAAAATCGAATCTTTTCTGAGAATCAAGCCGTCCTCAAACGGCCTGTGGCAGCAGTGGTTTTTTTGGAAGGCAGTCGAAGAAAATGGGAGGATGCTTAGTCCACTGCTGAATCAAATCAAGTTGAGCCCCATGACTCAGCCTGGGACGGTGCCGTCAGGCAATCTTATGCTCCCCTACTACAGGGAGTGCCGAGAAGATGGCAACTGGCCCGAAGTGACATTGCTGCTAAAAACTGTATGGGATAGGGAGCTATTCAAATTCAGGCAGGACATGGAAGAAAACCCTGGTCAAATGTCGTTCAGGAGTAAAATAGCAGAACCTGTTGGCCTTCTGCTGATGGAGGCCTATCTCCAAAACGACAGTCCCTACGAGGCAAACGAAGTTTTTGGTAACTGGCTAAGCTCTGGCGGCAAATTTACCAAATTGGACACCGTACTCGAGCTGGCACGGGAAAAGGGCCAGGATGGGCTTGCCAGGCAGTGGGAGGCAAGGGCGGGGATAGGAGTAGGCATTAGAGATCAGAATCAAGAAAACTAAGTCAATTTCAAAACCTGAATTTTTCCCAGTTTTGAAATAAGCTCGCTCGTTATGCCAGATTACGGTTGGCCTAACCATTTATCAAACAACAAATGATTAAATTGTACGCATCTTGGTGAGATTCCATCCATTAACAACAATCGGACTAAATAGGCTGCTTTAGTTTGCAGGGTGTGGCCAAGTGCAGCGGTTCAACAAAAACGTAAATTGCTATAAGATAGTCAAATGTTTTATCTTGCACCGGCATGTTTTTTATTTGGCATCTCGCTTGTTGCTATTTCAGGGGTTTTCAGGCACTACAGGTATTCCATTGGCGCACTAGCCTCTGGATGCTGCCTGATTTTCGGCTGCGCGGTATCAGCTCTGATGGCAAAGACATGGTTCATTAATTTGCCGCGACTCCTTCCCGGCGGGAGCGTTGCGTTGCAGATGGATGCAATAGCCGCATGGTTTCTCTTGCCTCTGTCTGCCATACCTCCAGCTATTTCAGCCTACGGGCATGAATACTGGGGAAAAAGCCATTCCAATTCTGCAAAAAAAATGCGCTTGTTGTTGGGGTTTTCTACTGCTTCCCTATGCCTAATCCCAGTGGCTGCCCACGGGATATTGTTTGCGATTGTCTGGGAATTGCTGGCCATTTTCGGTTTTTTGATGGTTATCGGGGAAGACAGCACAGATGAAGCCCGCCACGCTGGCTGGGTCTACCTTGGAGCAGGACATGTCAGCGTGCTGTGTCTGATAGCTGCTTTTGGCCTGATGGCAAAGATAAACGGTGGTGGATTTTTCGCCGCTATACCAGCCGGGTGGGTAAATACAGGCGATGGCATAGCTTGCTTTTTATTGTTTTTAGCTGGGTTTGCAATCAAGGCTGGTTTATTTCCATTTCATTTTTGGCTACCCATAGCCCACGGAGCTGTCCCTTGCCAGGTGGCCGCCTTTTCGTCAGGTCTGGGAGTCAAGGTTGGGCTATTGGGGTTATTCAGGCTCCTGCTATGGGTTCCCGATCCTCCACTCTGGTGGGCGGGCTGCATCCTGATACTGGGAGTCCTTTCCGCATTGCTCGGCGCAATTAATTCAGTTGTCCAGAAAGACTATACGCGTTTTCTTGCATTCAGCACTGTCGAAAATATGGGTATCATTGCCATTGCCCTATCACTGGCATTTGCCGGAAAAGCACTCAACCAGCCTCTCTTGATGGCTTTGGGGATTGCTGGTGGGTTGATACATGTTTTGAACCACTGCATAACAAAACCACTATTGTTTTTTGGTGCAGGTGCCATTTTGTACGCCACTGGCACGAGGGACATAGAGCAGCTCGGCGGCTTAGCAAAGCAGCAGCAAAAAATTGCCGTAACATTTCTTTTTGGTTCAATCGCCATTTGCGGTTTACCGCCCCTTTTTGGTTTTGTCGGAAAGTGGATTATTCTCATGGGGGCATTTGAAGGCTTTATGCACGGCAACTGGATTTGGGCTGCAACAGCCTTGGCCTCTATTGCCTTAGCGAGTGGGCTTACAATGCTGGCCTACACCAGGACGTTTGGTATGATATTTTTAGGTTGGCCGAGAAACCCGGTAGCAAAAAAAACTAAAAAAATACCAAACTTGATGGTAAGGCCAATCCTTATTTTGGTATACATTGCCGCCGCCCTAAGTCTTTTGCCAGTGATACTCATGCCTGCCCTCCAGCCGCTATTAGACCTGTATGGCCAGACAGATGTCTCAATGGGTACTTTGCCCGGGCTATTGGATCATGTACCCATGGTAGCCTTGGGGTTGTTGACTTGCCTGATTTCAGTTTTTGCAGTAATTGTCTGGAGATGGATCAAAAAAGTTACATTCAGACTCCAACCCACCTGGGATTGTGGATATGCAAAAACGTCCCCCAGAGTTCAGTACACCGCCTCTGGTTTTGCTCAAATTGCCAATGATTTCTTCTCGGGTACACTACTCAACATGAAGTCGAAGCCCCATATCAGGGGAGCATTTCCAGGCCAATCGCATTACAGCACTAAGTCCCCAGACCTGGTGCTAAAATACGGGGTGAATCCGGTCTTTCATGGAGCAGCATGGCTTATGGCCAGGTTGCGGATAGCCCAGGGGGGCTTGCTCCCTATCTACCTCCTCTATGTTGTAATAACACTATTAATACTACTTGCCTGGACTCTTGCTTAATATTATGTCCGTCTTTTTATCAGACATCACACTGCTCGTTGCACATGTTGCAACAGCAATTTTTCTACCCCCGTTATTACTTGGTGTCATTGCCAAGGTTAAGGCTCTGATTGCAGGGCGCAAAGGGCCGCCCCTGTTGCAAGTCTATAGAAATATCTCAAAGCTCATGAAAAAGGATATTGTGTTGAGCACTGCTTCTACCTGGATATTCATTGCAGGGCCGATAGCAGTTGTTGTTACTGGTTTGGGAGTATCGCTGATCATACCAATGGGAAGTGCCAATGCCCCGATCAGCTTTGCCGGAGACATGATATTTGCCGCCTATCTCATCGCAGCTGGGAGGTTAATGGCTGTATTAGCTGCACTTGATACAGGCAATTCTTTTGAAGGCATGGGTGCCGCCAGAGAAATAACCTGGGCTGCCCTGGCAGAGCCAACCTTATTTTTGGGCCTGGCAGCAGTGGCATATTATTCTGGGAAGCTTTCTTTGGCACCGGCATTCCACATTGTCGGCTCGACCTGGGGAAACGCAAGCGGCCCATTCGTTCTGGTGCTTGCGGGCTGGATAATTATTTTCCTGGTAGAAAACGCACGCATACCATTCGATGACCCCTCAACCCACCTCGAGTTGGTTATGGTTCATGAAGTAATGTTGTTGGATCACAGTGGGCCTCTTCGTGGGCTGGCTATTTATGGAGCATCGCTCAAGTTGCTGATAACCGGGACATTCCTGGTACGCATCTGTCTGCCTGTAAAATCAATTTGGTGGATAGACTGGACTGCTTTTTTGGGGGGGCTATTATTCCTGGCTGTATTCATTGCTGTCATAGAGTCGACTCTGGCGCGGCTCAAGCTGGTGCGCGTGCCACAATTGCTTGTAGCCGCCATCCTTGCCTGCACTTTCGGTTTTTTACTATTGTTTCTGGAGCCTAAGTAAATAGCATGTCCATAAACCTTTTACTTGCCGCAGTCATACTGATAAATTTTTTACTGGTTGCAACCGGGCGGGCACACCAACTCGTCCGCAGAGTCGCCATCCAGGGCATGATTCTTGGGCTGATTTTATTGTTACTGCACGACGAATGGCACCTGCACGTTATTTTTATGGCCGGTTCGACTGTAGCAATAAAAGGAACCGTCATCCCCTGGCTCTTAGCCCAGGCCCTCAGCCGTACAAAAGAATCTGTAACGCCTACACCCTATGTCAGCTATACCCTCTCATTAGTACTTCTGGCAGGCAGCACCTTCCTAGCGTTTTTGCTGGCCCGTGAACTTCCGCTTCAGGTGGGCATGTTGGGAACTCTTTTTATTCCAGCTTCGCTGGCCACATTGTTTACAGGCTTCCTCCTGTTGATTACCCGCAGACGTGCGCTTTTGCAGGTAGTAGGCTACCTGGTTTTGGAAAATGGCGTATTCTTGTTCAGTCTGCTGCTCGTAAAAAACATGCCGCTTCTCGTAGAAACAGGCGTTTTGCTTGATCTGGTTGTCGGGATTTTTATCATGGCCATTGTCATAAACCACATCCAACAAGCCTTCGATTCGCAGGATACCAGGCGAATGTCGCACCTGAAGGAATAGAATGATAATCGCTCTGATAATTATTCCCCTTCTGACTGCAATTGTCATATGGAACATGCAGCCAGGCATAAACAGGGCAAAGATATTACCTGTCATTAGTGTTGCGCATCTTCTGGTAGTAGTAGTGAGCCTGACAAGAGTATCAAACCTCAACCCCAGTGCATGGTTCAGATTGGATCCGCTCGGAGGATGGGTCTTGCTGGTGGTCAGTGCTGTTTTCGCCATCATATCTTTTTATGCCCCAGCATATCTCGCCCTGCGCCCAGACCGAAATTACAGGATTTTTTGTGCATCAATGCTCGGTTTTCTGTCGATGGCAACTCTGGTTGCCGCCAGCCGTCACCCGGGAGTCCTCTGGGTAGGCATGGAGGCTATGACGCTGGTTACAACCCCATTGGTCTATTACACCTATAATCGACGTAGCCTTGAGGCCACATGGAAATATCTGATGATTTGCAGCGTTGGCATGGCACTGGCACTGCTGGGCACATTCTTTCTGGCATACGCCGCAGACTTAGGGGGTGTCCGGGAGCCGCTCTATTTTGACCGCTTGATTGAATTTGCCAGTTCGTTTCCTAACCAGTGGCTAAAGGCCGGTTTTGTTCTCCTGCTAGTAGGCTATGGTACCAAGATGGGACTAGCCCCGCTCCATACATGGAAGCCTGACACCTATAGCGAATCTCCCGGCATAGTTGGCGCGGTACTAGGGGCCGGTGTCACCACCTGTGCCTTTCTATGTCTGGCCCGTATGCTGGCAATCATGAACGCCGCTGGTGAGGGAGTATTTGCCAGGAAAATAATTATTGTGATGGGGTTGATTAGCATGTTCTGGGCCTTTGCCTTCATGGTACGCCAGGCAGATATAAAACGGCTCCTGGCATATAGCGGTGTCGAGCAGGCTGGCATTTTAGCCATTGGGCTTGGTATCGGAGGAAATGGAATTAATGCTGCCCTGTTCCTGATGGGTGCATATGCCATTGTCAAGGTCGCTCTCTTCCTTGCTGCTGGCAATATTCACAGAGCCTTCAATTTTCGCACCATCCCCGAGGTCAGCGGTGTTATTAGCGGTTTGCCCTGGACAGGATGGCTATTTCTCATTGGCTTTTTTGCCTCGGCATGTAGCCCACCATTCGGCCCCTTCATCGGTGCTTACCGACTGGCATCAACTACCTTTGCATACGGCAGAACCTTGGTGGGCGGTCTTTTTTTAACACTTTTGGGGGCTATCTTTCTTGCTTCCAGCAAGATAATCCTGACAGCAGTTTTGGGTACACAAAACCCTTCCAGAAAGGAAACCCTTTATGACGACTCAGTTGGTACCGTAGTGCCCATAGCGGTTGCCCTTGCGATAGCCCTATTGTTGGGTGTCTGGATGCCGCAACCACTTTCAAACCTGCTGGAACAAGCCGCTGCGATAGTGAGTGCCTCATGACACAAGACCATGTCATCGCACAAAACAATTCAGCCCATTTGCTGGAAGGAATCCCCGTACTTAGCTTTGAAGCATTCCAGCATGCAATCCTGGATCAGACATCAAAAAAGCTAAAATTGGTCTGCCTTGCTGCTGACCGCAGACATCGTGCCTTTGCAGTCCTTGCAGATATACCGGCAAAGACATTTAAGATTTACAGGAGCAACTTTCCAGATTCCTACCCATCTCTGACCCCGAGCTGCCACCAGGCCCACTTGTTTGAGCGAGAAATTGCGGAGCAATGGGGCCTACTTCCAACAGGACATCCCTGGTTCAAACCCGTCCGCTTTCATCAAGCGTGGGGTTCCGAAAAATCCGGCCCTGCATGGCCACTTGTGGGTCCTGGTGTCCAGTCTTTTTATAAGGTTGAAGGCAATGAAATACATGAGGCTGCTGTTGGCCCTGTGCATGCTGGCATCATTGAACCGGGCCACTTCCGCTTTCAATGCCACGGTGAAAATGTCTTTCATTTAGAGATGGCTCTGGGTTACCAACATCGCGGAATAGAGCTTGCGTTAGAAAACGGCCCCAACCAGCTTTCAATGAAGATGATTGAGACTGTATCAGGAGATACTACGATTGGGCACGGACTAGCCTACCTTAATATTCTGGAAGCCCTTATGGGCATTCAGCCAACGGAGAAGTCTACCATCATCCGTGCCATGGCCCTTGAGTTGGAGCGACTTGCCAACCACACTGGCGACTTAGGTGCCCTAGCCCAGGATGCAGGGTTTCAGCCTACATCTGCTTATTGCGGGAGGCTGCGGGGTGACTTCCTCAATCTCACCGCAGAAATATGTGGCAGCCGCCTTGGCAGAGACCTCCTGACAGTAGGCGGAGTCAATTTTGACATCCATCCATCCATGGCCCAAAAATTACTATTACAATTAGCAGACATAGAAGTTGACCTCCTGGAAGCTCTCGAGCTGATTTGGCATACATCTTCGATAGCTTCGCGCTTTGAGGGGGTTGGCGTAATTTCTAAGGTGGCAGCTACTGAAATTGGAATGGTCGGGCCGGCTGCCAGAGCCTCTGGCATTGACCTTGATGCTCGGCGAGATTTCCCCCAGGCTCCATATGACTTAGTCCCGCTGTCTATTGCCCTGGAAGAAACAGGGGATATTTATGCTCGCGCCAGAATAAGGGCAACTGAAGTACAGACATCCATACGTTTTGTACGAGCCGCCCTCAACGCAATTCAAAATATGGAGCCATCCCCGATAGTCCAGGAGTTTCAGGAATCACAAAATATGATGCCAGATTCCATAGCCATAAGTGCGGTCGAAGGTTGGCGCGGCATGATATTTCATATGGCGATAACTGGTGATAATGGCCGACTTGAACGCTATAAAATAGTTGATCCCTCTTTTTTCAACTGGCACGGCCTCGCCCTTGCCATGCGCGGAGAGGGCATCTCTGACTTTCCACTCTGCAACAAGAGCCTCAATCTCTCTTACTGTGGCTTTGACCTCTGACAATAAGGCAACAATGCTAAACATCATTCTCTCAAGGTTTCGCCAAGGCTATCACACAAATAGTTATCCCCTGGAGGCACCAGACCTGCCCCTCCGATACCGCGGTCTGCCGAAATTCATTTCTGGCTCCTGCACAAAAGGATGCACCAAATGTGTATTGGCCTGCCCAACCAAGGCTATTTCCAAAAGAAAGGGCATTACCTTTGACATGGGCAAATGTCTCTTTTGTACCGCGTGCGTAGGAGCCTGCCCGACACAGGCAATAATCTTCAGCCGAGACCACTGCCTCGCCGTTAGGGAAAGAAGCCACCTGAAACTCAAACCAGAACATCCACTAGAAATAGCTCAACCGCTGGAAGGCCGTTTATACAAAATGTTTTCCAAAAGTTTCAGCATCCGAGTCGTTTCTGCCGGGGGGTGCAATGGATGTGAAGTTGACACTAACGTCCTGCAAACCATCGGATGGGATATAAACAGATTCGGTATCGACTTTGTGACCAGCCCAAGACACGCAGATGCCATTTTGATTTGCGGTCCAATCACCCAAAACATGAAATCGGCACTACAAAAAACCATAGACGCTACGCCAGAACCAAAGTTAATAATCGCCCTTGGCACGTGTGCCATCAGCGGAGGCATATATGCCGACCGACCAGAGCAATGCGGCGGCTGCGATGGCACAAAGCTCTCCCCAGACCTCTACATCCCCGGCTGCCCACCCCACCCCTTAACGATTCTGGATGGCTTGCTGAGGCTGTTGGGGAAAATGGAATGACAACTCTGTCAAAAATGTAAAGGCACTAGACCATCAGAGTTCTGTTTTTGGCATAATATAAGCGTGGAGGTTCTATATGAGTATGGGATGCAAGTACGGTTCTCACAGGGTAATTGAGCCATCTGGAGTTCTTCCCCAGCCAGCCATGCGCCTGGACAACGACATGTCAAAGTTTTACGACAACGAGATACTGGTTGACGTGTCTGCCCTCAACATTGACTCAGCAAGTTTCACCCAATTAGAGCAAGCCACCGGCGGGGATATGAAAAAATTGGAAGCCGAGATACTCAGCATCGTCTCTCAGCGCGGCAAGATGCAGAATCCGGTGACTGGTTCGGGTGGCATGTTCATTGGCACTGTAGCAAAAACAGGCAGTGCGCTTTCGGACAGGCCATTGGCGGTGGGCGACCGCATTGCTTCCCTGGTCTCTTTGAGTCTGACTCCCCTGAAGATAGAAAAAATCATCAATATCCGCCCCGAGATAGACAGGGTGGAAATTAAAGGACAGGCGATTCTCTTTGAATCAGGGGTCTATGCCAAATTGCCTGAGGACATGGACGAAGGTCTGGCACTGGCTGCCCTGGACGTCGCGGGGGCACCAGCTCAGGCTGCCAGGCTCATAGGGCCTGGGCAGAGCGTCCTGATAATTGGCGCGGGAGGCAAGTCAGGAATGTTGGTTGCCTATGAAGCAATGAAGCGGGTCGGCCCCACCGGCAGGGTTATTTGCAGCGTCCGTAACCCTGGCTACACCGAAACACTTAGGTCGCTGAATCTATGCCATCAGGTTATCGTAGAAAATGCGACAAAGCCGGTTGCACACCTGCATAAAGCACTGGAGGCAAACTCAGGTGCCGAATATGACGTGGTCTTTAACTGTGTAAATATTCCAGATACAGAAATGACTACTATCCTGCCCTGCCGCCAGGGAGGGACAGTTTACTTTTTCAGCATGGCTACCCATTTTGGCAAGGCCGCACTGGGTGCTGAAGGAGTGGGCAAGGACATCACGATGATTGTGGGCAATGGATATTCAAAAGATCATGCTGAAATCACCCTGTGCGAACTGAGGGAACACAAGGGTCTTCGTAAACTCTTTGAAGAAAAGTTTGTCTGATTAAGGCAATTTTCATAAATCTCTCTGCCACCAAGACACCCAAAGATGGAGGCCCACCATGGCGCAGTCTGCACCAAAACTGAACCTGATCAAATCAGCACAGATGTACGAGGAGTCCCAAAAGCTCTCTCCTGGGGGGATGATGGGCATACGCCGCCCGTACAATTTCATCCCCGGCGAATACCCGATTTTTTTAGAACGCGGATACCAGGGACATATAGTTGATGTTGACGGAAATGACTACATTGATATGCTCTGCGCTTACGGCCCAATTATCATGGGTTATTGCGAAAATGAAATCAATGACGCAGTCAAGGCTCAGATGGAAAAGGGCTTTTGTTTCTCCCTGGTTCAGCCACTACAAAATGAATTGGAACAAAAACTAATCGAAATAATACCCTGCGCCGAAAAAGTAATCCTGGTAAAAACAGGCTCAGACGCTACAAGCGTTGCTGTGAGGGTTGCACGAGGCTATACGGATAAAAATATTATTCTCCGGTGCGGATACCACGGCTGGCACGATTGGGCAGTGGAAGTCCATGGCGGGGTGCCTCAATGTGTACAAGATATGACGGTTGAATTTGAGTATGGTGACCTCCATGACCTTGAAGCCAAGCTCAATGCCCACAAAGACGACTTGGCAGGGATAATCATCACTCCAGTAGGCCACCCGCTGGCCAAACCAGTGATGCCCCCTCCGGCCGGATACTTACAGTCTGTACGTGGCTTGGCCGACAAGTACGGGGCAGTACTCATATTTGATGAAATCCGCACTGGGTTCCGGGTCTCGATAGGCGGAGCGCAGGCTCAGTATGGGGTAACACCTGATTTGAGTACCTTTGGCAAGGCCATGGCAAACGGCTATCCAATCAGCGCAGTCGTAGGTAAAGCAAAATTTATGGATGTCTGCGAGAAAAAAGTATTTATCAGCTCCACCTTTTTTCCAAACAGCCTCGAAATGGCGGCAGCATTGAAGTGTATCGAAATCCTCCAGCGAGACAAAATCATTGATATGGTTTGGCAAAAAGGGAAAACTTTTATCAGAGAGCTGGAAGACATCGTTGCCTCCACCAAGGCCCCTGCCCTGGTCAGCGGTATCCCTCCAATGCCGTATCTGACTTTCAACAAGGTGGATGAATTCTATAAAGAACGGCGGGAATGCTTTTATACAGAGACCATTCGTAGAGGGCTGTTCATCCAGCCTTTCCACCATTGGTACATCAGCGCCAGGCATACGGATTCTGACTTGGAAAAAGCAATAAGTGCTATACGCGAGGCATTGCAGCTAGTCATGCAGGAGTACCCAATAAAGAGCTGATAACTTAGAGAGTTTTCCCTAACCCGACTTTGACAACTCGCCATGAGAAGCAGGTTTTTTCAGGTTTTTTTGTCGATGCAAGTCTTTTAGAATCAGTCAAGGGTTCATCAGAATCCATTGTAGTACAGACCTACCCTATTGCGCAGCCGATTTGTCCTGACTTTTACAGTGATACCATTTTCTATTGATAATATGCTGAATAGTTGTTATCCTCTGGTGGTATCGGAGGGTATCAAATGGCAAGGGGAAAGCCTGAATTTCTAGACGGGGTGGCAGAGAGAGCGCGGACCGACCTAAAGACGGTTGACCGTAGTCGTGTGGCCTTCAAACTGAACGCCATAGTGGCAGTCACAAGGCATACAGCAGAGAAAGTGGCGGATATTATGAGTGTGGCTCCCCAGACCATCTGGCGTTGGGTAAGGGTTTACAAAGAGGAAGGCTTGAGTGGTCTCCAGACCAAGCCAAAAAGACCAAAGCCATCGAAGCTCACAAAAGAGCAGAAGAGACAGGTTCTGAAGTGGTTGGACGAAGCGAGAACGCCAGACGGCAGGCATGCCCACTGGACGCTCGAGAAGCTACGCCAGGCATTAGCTGACGAGTTCAGCGTAGAGCTAGGCACGACTACGATCTGGACGTGGCTACGCAAGGAAGGGAAGAAACTGAAAGTCCCAAGACCCAGACACTACAAAGCGGACGCAGAGGCACAGGACACTTTCAAAAAAAAACAGCCGAGCTGACAAAAAACAGCCCAGATGCCATTGTCTGTTTTTTCGACGAGGGACGCTTCGGCAACCACCCATGTTTAGGAAAATTCTGGGCAACGAAAGGTGTGCGCCCCACAGTCAGTGTGAAGATAGGCTACGACAATTTTTACGCCTACAGTGCAGTGTGTCCTTCGACAGGGGAGAACTTCACTCTTTTCCTGCCATGGGTCAATACCGCCATGATGAACATGTTTCTGACGGGGTTTGGGACATGGCTGGAAGGCCGCCGGTGCATACTGATAATGGATCAGGCGGGCTGGCACAAATCAAAGGATCTACAGGTGCCCACAAATGTAGAGATCGTTTACCTCCCAGCATATTCACCAGAGCTGAACCCAGTGGAACGCCTATGGGACTGGTTGAAGCGCAACACCATAAGGAACAGGTTTTTTGAGACGCTTGACGAAATCATGGATGCTGTCGCGGAGCAGTTGAGGGAGGCCACATTGGGACTCCTCAAAAGCATGTGCGCTTGCAACTATTTATCACATTAGAAATAGAAAATGGTATAAGTCCTTTAGCAGCCATTGCGGATTTCAGGTTTTCTATCTTCATGATTAACCCGACTTTGACAACTGGGGGGAAGCGGAGTACGTAAGTTATTGAAAACACTAGACAGAGGGATGAAAGGTTTCCACTACAAAACCAACTCTGCCTCCTGGGTTTTTCGCTTGTCTATGAGGATTGGTTTGGAGCAGTCATTAAAGTCTTCAACAGTTGCCACCGCCACTCTGACGTTTATATATATGAATAATTTTTTCCACTACTTCTTCCTGGCTGAGATTGCTTGAATCCAGTTCAATAGCGTCCTCGGCCTTGCACAATGGACTGGTCTCACGAGTTGAGTCCAGATGGTCACGCCTGGCCTGGTCAGCGAGTACATCTTCGAATGTTGTGGATAGTCCTTTAGCTTGCAGCTCCAGCAAGCGTCTCCCTGCCCTCGCTTCGGGGCTGGCCACCAGAAAGATTTTGCAAATGGCCTTTGGAAAAACAACTGTCCCTATGTCTCGGCCATCCACAATCCAGTTTCCCCTTTGGCCAAGATTGCGTTGAAGATCGACCAATGCCTCTCGCACCCTTATGTTTGCGCTAACAGCAGATACATTTTTTGTGACTTCGAGACTACGGATTTCTTCTGATATATCTTCGCCATTCAAAAAGTATGACGTACCCCTTTGTTCATACTTGAGCAGAGCCAGTACTTTTCCAACTTTGTCACTGTCTCTCAGCGGCACTCCTGCTCTCTGAATAGCCAGCGTTACAGAGCGATACATCGCCCCTGTGTCCATATAGTCCCAACCGAGGGCAGCAGCCAAGCGTTTGGCGGTGGTTGATTTTCCAACTCCAGACGGGCCGTCAAGTGCAATCAGATTAAGCATGAGGGTTGCAGAGAGGTTATTGACGCAGATAGAGAAGAACTAACGCAAACCGAAATGAACAGACACCAACCGAGAAAAGACTGCGCTAGAAGAGATGAACTAATGCGGTTCTACTCAATTACACATAGAACTTGCCGGATTTCAACATTTTCACCCTGTTTGACATTGATCTGACGCAAGGTGCCTGAAATGGGGGCCGTGAGTTCGTTCTGCATCTTCATTGCCTCCAGAATTACCACGACTTCACCTACCTCAACCTTGTCACCCTCGTTCTTAAGTATTTTAATGATGAGGCCAGGCATCAGTGCCACAACTGCACCAGCGGCGGCTCCAGCTGCGGCACTGGCAGCCTTGCGGCTACGGGTGATGAGCTTGGCTTCCTCTAGTCCTTCGGTTTTGATTTCATAGGAAATCCCATCAACCTCGGCAGTGCCGCCACCTAGTTTTACAGCATGTGGGGTACCGCCTATCAGTATCTGGTTTTCCTTGATTTCAAATTGGTACTCAACACCATTCAGGATAATCAAGTCCTGGCGGCGCTCTACATCATAATCTGCACCTTCGAGGGTCAACCTGAATTTATTTACCATATCACCATCCCCTTTCCATACCAGCCCTGCCCGAAACCTTCCAGAGTGACTGCACTGGCCCAGAAGTGGTGGAGGCTGCCGCCTGTTTGGTAGCTTTTTGGTCTGACTGCTGGAACAGAGCCGCAGCAATTGATGCGACAATTTCTCCCTTTCCGCCCATACCCTTTGCCCTGTTTTCTAAAAATGGCTTGGCAATCTGAGGAAAGAGAGCATAACTCAAAACATCTTCCTGAGTCTTTGCCAAATCACCGATGCCCTTTTTGGCCTCCTCCCAACCAGCGGCCAACATATCGGCCGGACGGCAAGTAATGGGAGTCTCATCCCCAATAGCCTTCTTCTGGATAACGGGATCCATGGGCGCGGGGGGCTGACCATAATAGCCACGATAGTACTGTTTAACTTCTTCGGGAATAACCTTGTAGCGCTCACCGAGAACGACATTCAATGTCGCCATGGTGCCAACTATCTGGCTGGAGGGCGTAACAAGGGGCGGATAGCCCATCTCGGCCCTGACCTTCGGAACTTCGTTCAAAACGTCATAATACCTGTCCATAGCATTTTGCTGACGGAGCTGACTGACCAGGTTGGACAGCATACCACCTGGAACCTGGTATTCCAGCACATTCACATCAACAGCAGAAATACCTGCCTCAAAACTGGCATATTTCTTACGCATTTCAGTTACGCGCCTGGCAATAGAGGCCAATTTGGCAAGGTCATAGCCAGTGGCATAAGGAGTATCAGCGAGTGTAGCAACCAGCGTTTCGGTCGGCGGCTGACTCGTACTCATGGAGAGAGCCGAGTTTGCGCAGTCTACTACATCCACGCCAGCCTCAATGGCCTTCAGGTATGCCGAAGTGCCAAACCCTGATGTGTAATGGGTGTGGAGGCTAATGGGTAAATTGACTTTAGCCTTGATGGCCTTTACCAACTCATAGGCAACGTACGGGGATATAAGCCCGGCCATATCCTTAATGGCGATAGAATCTGCACCCATGTTGGCGAGGGTGATTGCCATTTCCACAAAGCGGTCATTTGTGTGGTGCGGACTGATCGTGTAGCAAATAGTCGCCTGGGCGTGGCCCCCTTCCCTCTTAACAATCCTCATCGGGGCTTCCATATTGCGGACATCATTGAGGGCATCAAAGACCCTGAAAATGTCCATGCCATTCTTGCGGGATGCCGTTACAAAGTAGTCAACGATGTCATCTGGATAGTGCTTGTATCCAACAAGGTTTTGGCCTCGCAGTAGCATTTGTAGCTTTGTGTTAGGCAGTGCCTTTCTCAACTTGCGTAACCGTTCCCATGGGTCTTCGCCCAAAAAGCGCATAGCCGTGTCAAAGGTGGCACCCCCCCAAACCTCCAGACTCCAGAAACCAATAGAATCCAGGTCAGGGCACAGCGGCAACATGTCTTCAATTCTCATGCGGGTCGCAAGTAAAGACTGGTGCGCGTCTCTCAGGACTGTCTCTGTGATTTGAACTTTGTGCGCCATATGCCTACTCCGAACCCGATGGGTTAACTGCATATTCCTTATGCTTGAACATCAAGACCAAAGCACCTGTTTCTGAACCAGAAGAATGTTCGGTATATGCCTTGACCACGGTGCTTTCACCCTTTAACAACTTTAACGGCGGCTTTTTCTTGTACTCCAGAGTTATTTCACCCTCAAGAATGATATACATCTCATCTTTTGTGTGGCTGTGCAACGGATACCTGCCCTCGATACGCATCACGCTGACGACGTGGTCATTGACGCTACCCAGGTCTAAATAGACAAATGGCGAGGTAATCAATGCCGCTAATTCAGAAATGCTATGTTTATCCATCATGTCAAACTCCTTTCACATTAGCAGATTAGAGAAATTAAATCGCAAGAGCCTTCCTACAGCGGCATCGTGCAGTGTTTGCGGGGAGGATTGCTGTCACGCTTCGTTTTAATGGTTCTTAGGGCCGAAATGAGTTCACGGCGCGTATCAGCAGGTTCAATCACATCATCCAGGTACCCATGTGCGGCAGCTACATAAGGATTGGCAAATTTATCCTTGTAAAGCTGAATCATCTCTTCCCGCTTCGCGGCCGGGTCTTTGGCTTCTGCAATTTCTTTCTTGAAAATAATGTTCACCGCACCGTCCGGCCCCATAACCGCTATTTCTGCCGTGGGCCATGCCACATTAAAGTCACCCCGAATGTGCTTGGAACTCATCACGTCGTAGGCCCCGCCGTACGCCTTGCGAGTAATAACCGTAAGTTTTGGAACCGTAGCTTCGCAGAATGCATATAACAGCTTGGCACCGTGCAGGATTATGCCATTGTGTTCCTGATTGACTCCTGGCAGGAATCCAGGAACGTCTTCAAACGTAACAATAGGAATGTTGAAAGCATCACAGAATCGCACAAAGCGCGCTCCCTTGATACTGGCACTAATATCTAATACACCAGCGAGTACCAAAGGCTGGTTAGCAACAATCCCGATGGTCTGTCCGCCCAAACGGGCAAAGCCAACCAGGATGTTAGCGGCGTAGGCACTATGGATTTCAAAAAACTCGCCATTATCCACTACCTTATTAATGACATCATGCATGTCATAGGCCTTTCGCGGGTCTTCTGGGATCAGCGTATTCAGACTCTCATCCCTTCGATCTGGATCATCGCCAGTGTCTAATGCTGGCGGGTCTTCCATATTGTTGGATGGCAAATAGGAGAAGAGCTGGCGGATTGACTCTAAACAATCTGCACCATCTTCACACGCCATATGAGCAACGCCGGACTTGGATGCGTGCAACTCCGCTCCTCCCAGGTTGTCCATACTTACTTCTTCATGGGTCACAGCCTTGACCACTTCAGGCCCGGTAATAAACATGTGCGAAGTCTTTTTGACCATAAAAATAAAGTCTGTCAGAGCAGGGCTGTATACAGCACCGCCAGCGCATGGCCCCATAATGGCACTAATCTGTGGAATCACCCCCGATGCGAGAGAGTTGCGCAAGAAAATATCAGCATAGGCACCAAGAGAAACAACGCCCTCCTGTATCCTTGCCCCGCCACTGTCATTGAGACCAATAACTGGGTGACCATTCTTCATTGCCAGATCCATTACCTTGCAAATTTTTTCTGCATGGACTTCACCCAGCGAACCGCCAAAGACGGTGAAATCCTGGCTAAAGACATAGACTACGCGCCCATCGATAGTCCCCCATCCAGTCACTACGCTATCGCCAAGGTATTTCTTTTTTTCCATCCCAAAGTCTGTAGTCCGGTGGGACACAAAGGCATCCAGTTCATGGAAGCTACCCGAATCCAACAGACTCTCTATTCGTTCCCTCGCAGTCAATTTCCCTTTGGCATGCTGAGCGTCTATCCGATCCTGCCCTCCCCCCAGACGGCTCTCTTCACGAAGTTTTTTCAGCAATTCCATCTTATTTGGAACACCCATGGTAATCACCCCCAACAGAGTTAGTTTGTAATGCTACTTCCTACCATCATGATTATACATTTATTACAAGTTTGAACATAACAATATCAAAACATGCAGGGATTATAACCCGAGCCTCTTGTAAAACCTCTGGTTTTGCAAGACATTTGAAATAACCTCACCCTATCCCAAATCTGCCCGCCAAATCCATGTACAGGGCACGAATATTTTTAATAATCTCAGGAGGCAGGACTGGCGGGGGAGGCTGCTTGTTCCAGTCCTTCAGAGTTTCCAAATAATCGCGTAAGTACTGCTTGTCCAGGCTCGGTGGATTTTTTCCTGGCTCGTACTGCTCCATGGGCCAATACCTGCTGGAATCCGGTGTTAAGACTTCATCAATCAAAATCAGGCTGCCATCTGCCAATTCGCCAAACTCAAATTTTGTATCTGCAAGTATTATTTTTCGCTCAGCGGCAAGCTGACTTCCGCGATTGTAGAGGGCCAGGCTAAGTTCTCTAAGGCGTTCTGCCATGCCCTGCCCTACCACTGCTGCCATTTGTTCAAAACTAATATTTTCGTCATGGCCCTCATCAGCCTTTGTAGAAGGCGTAAAAATAGGCTCGGGCAACTTATGGGCCATGCCCAATCCTCCGGGCAGCGGTATCCCGCAAACAGTACCATTCTTTTGGTATTCCTTGAGACCGCTCCCCGCCAAATAACCTCGAACTATACATTCGATGGGGACTACCTTTGCTTTTTTCACGAGTACTGACCTGCCCTCCAACTGCTCAGCATATCCATGCAACTCAGTTGGGTAATCGCCTATTTTTGTTGAAATCAAATGATTTGGCAAAATGTCAGCCGTAGCTCCAAACCAAAAATTTGCCACCTGGGTCAAAATCCTTCCCTTATCAGGAATAGGCTCATCCATTACAACGTCAAAGGCACTCACTCGGTCGGTTGCCACAATCAGCAAACTGGAGCCTAAGTCATAGACATCCCTCACCTTGCCCCGCCGGACACTCTCAATAGGTAGACTGGAAAATTTAAGAGACGTCATTGGAACCTCCTTAAGTCCTGTACAGGATTACTAAGGATGCCATTGAATTGTTCCCAATGACAAACCCTCACTGAATCAAAATTATAATCATACCAAGCTGCACCCAAACAGGCTCAACCTTCACAATAGTGTTATAGTGACTGATACCAAGTAATCGTTTGGTTAGTGTACCCGTAGCTCAGCTGGATAGAGCGTTGGCCTCCGAAGCCAAAGGTCGCGCGTTCGAATCGCGCCGGGTGCACCATTGCTCGTCTGTAGTCATTAGCTAAGTTGACTTGTCAGCATTTTTACCTAGTACATTGTAACGCTTTAGATGCTTGCAACAATTAAGTGTTACATTGCACTAGTTTGCAGTTAATCTAATTTCAGCGTGTTTGGGGCAGTGATGGCAGCAAAAATATTGGACGGGAAAAAACATTCAGATAGCATGATTGAAGAAGTCTCTGAAATGGTAGGTAAGATAACTGCCGATGGGAAACGAGTCCCTGCCCTGGCTGTCATAATTGTGGGAAATGACCCCGCCAGCCAGGTGTATGTGCGGAATAAGATAAGGGCCTGCGAGCGCACCGGTATTAAGTCCATTGAACACAAAATCAGCGCAGACGCTACTCAGGATGCCCTGAATGGACTTATTGACGCACTAAACATGGATGGAGCGGTGGATGGCATCCTGCTCCAGTTGCCGCTGCCAAAGCATCTGGACTCCAAGCTGGCGTTGCTACGGATAGCACCCACAAAAGACGTGGATGGTTTGCATCCCTTCAATCAGGGTCTGTTGTTGCAAGGTGTTAAGGGACTGCGCCCATGCACTCCCGGGGCAGTGATGCACATGCTCAAGGCTTACAGTGTTGCTATGAAAGGTATGAAGGCTGTGGTCATAGGGCGCAGCGACATAGTTGGCAAGCCCATGGCTTTCATGCTCCTTGAAGAACATGCAACTATCACCATCGCCCATAGCCGGACTCAAAATTTGCCAGACGTATGCAGGGAGGCGGATATTTTGGTGGCCGCAGTAGGAAAGCCTGGAATGGTTGAAGGGGACTGGATAAAACCAGGCTCTGTCGTAGTTGACGTTGGCATCAACGAAGTTACAGATGAAGTTGATGCCGCAAAGATTTTGGCAAGTGAGCCAAAAAAGCTGGAAACGCTAAAAGACAAGGGCCGAGTGCTGTGCGGTGACGTGCGCTTTGGCGAGGCCGCAAAGGTAGCCGGGGCCATCACGCCTGTCCCTGGCGGGGTCGGGCCTCTGACCATCGCAGGGCTGATGATGAATACTCTTATGGCCTATAATTCCAACTCTTAAACCCTTATAGCTATTTACGTTTTCTGTTTAGCCACTTGGGTTATGCAATTACTTTTAGAGTTTAAAGCGCCTGGTCAGGTTGTTCATTGCATCTGCGTGGCCTGCCAGGTCGTTAATCATCTTGTTGGTATGAGAAATGGATTCAGTGAGGTTCTGTATAGATTCCAGATTTCTCTGTGCAACTTCAAATGTTGATTGCATGGAGCCAACTGCCTGCTGGCCGACCTGAACCTGCTCTTCTAACGTTGCTGATGACTGTGTGGCAATATCGGCACTCTTGCGTACGTTGGCCTCGATGCCAATTAGCAGCGAATCCAACTCACTGACGATTTGAGAGCCAATTTTGGCCTTTTCGTTGCTCACCGTTATTAGGGCTGTAACGTCCTTGGCTGCACTCGCTGAACCTTCGGCCAGTTTGCGAATTTCGTCTGCCACTACTGCGAAACCCTTGCCGTGCTTACCTGCGCTCGCTGCTTCAATGGCAGCGTTGAATGAGAGTAAATTAGTCCGGCGGGCTATCTGAGAAATGACGGTAATAATTTTGCCGATCTGTTCAGAACTGTCCAGAATTTCTTTCATTGCCTTAACGGATTCATTCATTTTGTTGCGGCAGTTGGAGGTTCCATCCAGGGCTTTGGCAGTAACTTCTGCTGATTCGGTACTCATCTTACAGGCTATAGAAATATCCTCGATAAGCTGATTTAAGCTATCGGATGTGGTTTTCAGTATGTCCTGCTGGGTTTTGGCTCCCTTATCCATTTCGTAAGCATTTCTTGAAACTGTATTTGTGATAGATGTCAACTGGGTTGCGCTGGTTGTAGTTTCACCTGATATTGCGGCAATTTCATCCATGCTGGTGTGCAGATGGACGATGGTAGCGTCAAGGGATTTTGCCATCGAGCCGATTTCATCGTGTGTATTCAGGCGAGTCCTGACAGTCAGGTTGCCGTTTCCTAATTCAGTAACCCCTGTCACCAGGCTGTGCAGAGGATGGGTAATCAGACGTGAAATCAGGTAAGAGGTCAAAAAGAAAAGTACCAAAGATGAAATGGCAATAATGATGGTGAAGCTGATGTTTCGGTTTTCGATCTCGCGGAAAATTTCGTTAGAGGGTATCTGGATCGAAAATAGCCAACCGTTGTCAAATATACGGCTAAAGGAATAGTATTTTGCACCACCATCTTTGAAGTTGCCTACGCTAACACCTCCGTCGTTATCGTAGTGCAAACTGCTGTACCACGAAAGCTCTTTTAGGGAGGCTCCTGGTTCCTGAGTTTTATTTTGATGGGTATTCATAACAACATAGTCATCCTGTGGGGATGCCAGCAGAACAAAGCTGTTTTCCGAAGGCTTTATTGCAGAGAGGCTGTCAACCATATTCTGTATTTCCCAATCAACGGTCGACATGCCTATGAATCGGCCCCCTCTGTCGTAGATGCCCGCCCCAACAGTGGTCATTAGGGCATTAGTCCCTGCATCATCAACATATGGTGATGTCCACACTGATTGGTACTTTTTCTTCAGGGCGGCAGCAATCTCTTTGTACCAATCCTGGTTGTGGTAGTCATAGTCCGGACTCTCAAACTCAGGGTCGTATACCATTTTGTCAATGGATGTGTCGTAAAAGGCATAAAAGCATGTCCGCCTGACAGTACTGTCCAGCACAAATGGTTCAAACCAGATGCCGCCACCAACCGATGCCCTGAATGAGTCGAAATTTTCCATGGATATTGCCGCACCAAGGTCTCGCTGGTATCTGCCCGAACGGTAATAACCTGCACCAGCCAGTGCCAGGTCAACGGCGTTGCGCTCCATTTCGGCAATAGCTTTCCCTACCCTCTCGCTTTCAAAAGCGATAGTCTTGGAAACTTCGGCTATACGAAGTTGCTTGAAATTGGCGGTCGTTGCTACAGAATATACAAAAAATGCTGCCACTATGAGGACGAAAAATGCCATGACGATGGCCAATATCTTGAACTGGATAGAATAAGCGCTCTCTTTCATGTCAGAACCCTTTGCAACACGACAAGACGGGAAATACAAAATTGAAAGTATTTATCTCAAAAACTTTCAGTAACCAGCTCTCCACGCCCACTGAACATGAAGGCCGATTGTGTGGTTGCTGCCTGTTGTCTTTCTATTATAGCTATTTACGTTTTTGTTGTTCATTGACGGCGAGCCAAGCCCGCCTATGAACAACAAACGGCCATGATTTGCAAACAAATCCTGGCATAGCAGTTCAACTACAAAAAGTTGAACCGCTACTA
>Ga0082212_10002470_pt1 | contig 26884 bp, 28 predicted proteins | sample TergutNt197P3_FD_71548 | JGI IMG/M metagenome (GOLD analysis project Ga0082212, IMG submission 71548) | Neocapritermes taracua P3 segment gut microbial communities from Petit-Saut dam, French Guiana - Nt197 P3 | ecosystem: Host-associated > Arthropoda: Insects > Digestive system > Gut ...
TGTACGAAGGGAGAGGGTGTACCATACCCTTTCCTTTTTTGGCCGAAGGGATGCCGATGGATTTGACAATTATATTGTAGCACACTTTTTCGCGGCTGTCAAGGGGGGGCGCGAAAATATTTTTTTTGCGATTGATTTTCGCCAAAAACATATTTATCGCTTTTGACGCGCCGCCGAATCTGATCTCGCGCCGGATCTATATCTGCGGAGCGTCGAGGGCGACGCTCCTTACTTAGGGAAAATCAAGCGGAATGCAAACAAACGTTCCGACTATGTTTTCCGCTCTGTCTGCGCCATTATCTTTGGCGCACTATTTTTTCTTGTTGCCTATAATAGCGGGCATAATTTTCATTGCAAGCAGAGCCGAAAAAATATTTGACAACACCGAAAAGGCGATGGGAGAGGTAATCGAGATGCAAAAAGAGGTTGGGGGGTTTACGCAAAAAATCAAGGACGTCGCAGGCGAAATAAAAATCGATGTTTTGGAATTGAAGCAGATTTTGGCAGATGCTTCGGCTTTACAGGGGACAGCCGAGTTCGAAAAAAAAATCGAAGCGGCATTAACTATAGTTGCTAATCTTGAAGATATGGTTTCGGGATTCGAATAAATCAGGGGGGAGCACCACTTGAAGTGGTGGTATGGAAGATAGCCCCTGTAAGGGGCTGAATAGACGCAATACCTTGTCTAAATTTAATTGCAATGCAAAGAGAATTCAAATTTGAACGGAGAAAAGGGTACTTTCTGCAACGCTTCCGCTTTTTTTGGTCGCACCAGCTTAGCTGGTGGCTTAATATTTTTTAGTGACTGAGAAGATACGCGAGCTGACTGAAAACGACGGGCTGCTGACGGCATACAATGCGGAGCAGATGCTTATGGCGGTGCAGCATCTGTCGGAGTACCTGTACAGCAAATACAAAAAGTACAACGAAATAGAAATGGAGGCATTACAGATGAGTGAATCAACTGACTATTTTTCCATCCTGCATTTCACGACGACCCTGCCGTATGGCTCGCCCTTCGAATAATCGCAGGTCACCAAGGTCGCCATCCTCTCCGCGACGTTTATGGGCACCGCCCATGTGTCCTCCGGCCTGACAAAAAGTATCTCATAGACAATGTATTCATAAGAGCCGTAATCGGTCTGGACGACGACGGAGGCCCCGGGCCTTATTTCGGGGAGCCGGTTGAAATGCCTGCCGCGTATCCTGCTGTAATGGCCCGCCAATATATAATTGCCCTCAGCGCCCGCTTTTGCGGACTGCCTTGTTTCGCATATCCCTATGTTGAGATTTTCCTTTGTGTCCCCGATGAGAATGGGGGCCACCAAATCTATCGACGGGATCTTCAAAATGGCCCTCATCATTTTGAGCGCATGATTGAAATCGAAAAAAGCGTTGATGTCCTCCTCGAAAATGTCGTCGCCGCGATCCGCCGCGCCGGCTCCGGGCGGGTCGGGAAATACGATGTCCGAGGGCGCGGGGTCCGGGACATCCTGGTAAGCGATGCCCGCGTTTTTGTACATCCACGAATTCATCAGGTCCTGCTGCCTGTAATCAAAAACTTTTGCGATGGCATGGGGATAGAGGGCGATCGCAAGCCCGAACAAAATCAGGCCGACCGCAAGGAGAAAGATCAGCTTTCTGTTCTTTCTTTCGTCTTTTTCTTTTTTTCGTCTGTTTTTTACAAAAATATTCATGGCAAAACTTCCTAAAATCCGCTTCGTCCGCTATATACGCTATATTATACCAAAAACCAAAGAAAAAGTCAATATAAAAATTTTCGCAAAAAGCCAAAAAACTATTGACACGGGGCGCAAAATATGATATAATCAATTCACCTCCGCAGGCGGGGTCATTTTTTTGTTCGGCTTTTTTGCCGGCAAGCCTGCGGCAGGGAGGCTAAAATTTAAATATTTGTACGATACGGAGGTGCCGAAAAATGAGAATAAGGGTGACGCTCGCCTGCACGGAATGCAAGCAGAGAAACTACGACACCATGAAAAGCAAGAAAAATACCCCGGACAGACTGGAACGGACCAAACACTGCAAGTTCTGCCGCAAACATACCTTGCACAGGGAAACGAAATGATGCGGAGCCAACCGAAAACTAAGAAGGGGGTATAAAAAAGTGGCGGAAGAAACCAAAAACGTCAAGCCGGTCAAATTGGACAAGCACGGCAAGGAAAAAGTGAAACTCGGCGAAAGGATCAAAAAATTCCTGCGGGACTACAAGAGCGAGATGAAGAAGATCGTCTGGCCCACAAGGGCCCAGGTCATCCAGAACACGGGAGTCGTCATCTTCGCCATCATGTTCATAGCCGCCATAGTCGGGATACTGGATTTGATGTTCGGCACGGGGATAATAAGCTTGCTCAGCGGAATCAGGGATCTGATCAAGTGACCTGCCGATCGATATTTGTGAAAGCGGGATAAGTTATTATTATGAGCGAAGAAGCAAAATGGTATGTGATCCACACGTACTCGGGCTATGAAAACAAAGTCGCGACAAACCTTGAAAAAATAGTTGAAAACCGCAAAGTCGAGCATTTGATTCAGGCGATCGAAATCCCCGCCGAGATAGTGATCGAGACAAGCGGGGAGGAGCAGGGAAAGAAAAAGACGAGAGAAGTGGAACGCAAACTCTTTCCCAGCTATGTGCTCGTAAAGATGATAATGACCGACGAGAGCTGGCACGTAGTCCGCAATATACGCGGGGTCACGGCGTTCGTGGGCCCGGGTTCGAAGCCGGTCGCGCTCACCGACGACGAAGTCGCCAAGCTGAAGATCGACACGGTCGTCGTCGCCGAGGTGAGATTCGCCGTGGGCGACAGCGTCAAGATCATAGACGGGGCGCTCAGGGATTCGATCGGGGTGGTGGAAGAGATAAGCCCGGACAAAAAGAAAGTGAAGCTTATGATTTCGATGTTCGGCAGGCAGATGTCAACCGAAGTGGAAGCTTCTTCGGTCGCGCCGATCAAGGAGTAGATGACAACTAAAAAGCCAAGTGGGAGGGGCAAAATTCTATTTTGATTGCCCCGCCAATCAATCACCACAAACGGAGGTATTTAAAATGGCAAAGAAAATCACAGCGTATGTAAAATTGCAGCTGCAGGCCGGCAAGGCCACGATGCAGCCGCCGGTGGGGCCGGCGCTCGGCCCGCACGGCGTGAACGGCATGAATTTCGTGAAGGAGTTCAACGAGAGGACCAAAAACGACATAGGGCTCATCATACCCGTCGTGATCACGATTTACGCCGACCGCTCGTTTTCGTTTATAACAAAAACCCCGCCCGCCGCAGTGCTGATCAAAAAAGCCTGCAACATAGAGAACGGCTCGGGGGTGCCCAACAAGGAAAAAGTCTCAAAGATAACAACGGCGCAAATCCAAAAAATCGCCGAGACGAAAATGCCGGACCTGAACGCGGCGTCTCTTGAAGCGGCGATATCCATGGTTGCGGGCACCGCGCGCAGCATGGGCGTCGAAGTTGCGGATTAATCGAAATAAATGAAAACAAGGAGGTAACAACAAATGGCAAAAAAAGGGAAAAGATACCGCGAGCTTGCCAAGCTTGTGGATAAAACGAGATTATACGAGCCCGAAGACGCGCTGAACCTTTCGAAAGAGACGGCGAAGGCGAAATTCGACGAAACCATAGAGCTGCACCTGAAGCTCGGCGTCGATTCAAGACATGCCGACCAGCAGGTGAGGGGGGCGGTGGTTCTGCCCCATGGGACGGGCAAAACCGTGAGGACGCTCGTGTTCGCCAAGGGCGACAAAGCCAAAGAAGCCGAGACCGCAGGCTCCGATTTCGTGGGGGCGGAGGATCTCGTGGCGAAGATCCAAAACGAAAACTGGTTTGACTATGAAGTGATAATCGCCACGCCCGACATGATGGGCACATTGGGGCGGCTCGGAAAGCTGCTGGGGCCCAAAGGGCTGATGCCAAACCCCAAGGCCGGCACGGTCACCATGGACATATCGAGGGCGGTGCAGGAGGCAAAAGCGGGCAAGATCGAGTACAGGCTCGACAAGACGAACATAATCCACTGCCCCATAGGCAAAGCTTCGTTCGACGGCGCGCAGCTGAAAGAAAACTTCGAGACCTTAGTGGGCGCGGTGATAAAGGCGAAGCCCGCGGCGGCGAAAGGGACGTATATAAGAAGCTGCACGGTGGCTTCGTCGATGGGGCCGGGCATAAAGATAAATTCGGCGAAACTGGGATAAAATTTTTTAAGTTTTTTTGATTTTACTGTTGACAGGCCGCTGCTTATATGGTATAATACCATTTGGGTTCGTGTGAAAAGGATTCAAGGGAGAGTTCCCGAGCGGCCAATGGGAGCAGACTGTAAATCTGTTGTCTTACGACTTCGGTGGTTCGAATCCACCCTCTCCCACCAAAAACAAAAAAGCCTCGTGACGCCTATGGCATCCACGAGGCTTTTTGTTTTTTGCTGGACAACGCCAAGCTCACTTGACCACCTTTTCAAAGGTCATGTATTCTATCTCCACGTCCCCTTCCTGCTCGAGATAATCGAATCTCAGCTGTTTTATCGTGCCCTCCCAGACGGAGCAGTCCCATGTGTCAAATTCAAGGATTTCCCATTCTTCGCCGTCGCTGTACCAATATTCGCTCCTGAGCGATTGCGGTTCGCTCCAGGTGGTATCTTCATTTGTCACAAAAAACAGCTGGCACCTGTAGCCGTCGGAATTGTTCTTTATCCTGAATCTTATATAGTCGACTTCGGCCGTGTCTATGCCGATATTTGAGTTTGTGTACATTATATCACGGAAATATAAAAATTTCAATTGATAATGAAAAATATGTTGACATTTTTCAAATTATGTGATATATTTGAATTGACTCGCAGAATCGCTTGCCGGGGCAGCTTCAGGAAAATATGTCCGGCAAGTGATTCTTTTGGAAACAATCGATAATGTGCCATAATTGGGTAAATGCAGTGGGTAAAAAAACGCCAAACATAAAATCTGTCGCCAAAGCGATTTTGGGCTTTGCGGCGCTGGGCATCGTGCTCGCGGCGCTGGCGCTGCAGCCGGGGGAAATGGCGGACGACGCGCAGACTTCCCCGCCGCCGGAAATCGAACGGCAGACAGAGCCGCCGACGATCGTTTTGGAGGCTTCCGGCGAAAGCGAAACCGAGCCCCATATAACGGAAACTGAAACGGAAACAAAAAGCGAACAGCAGACGCAAACCCCGGGGACCGCGACTGAAAGCGAAACCGAGGCCGTGACCGAGGCCGATACCACCGCGGTTCCCGAGCCGACCAAACCTCCCCTGAAGGCCAAAAGAGAATATCAGACCCAATTCGACCGGGTGAGGGGGATATACGGCAACGACGACATAATCGGGATAGTGAAAATCCCGGGCACGGTGGTGTATTACCCGGTGGCGCACCACGACCGGAACAACGAATATTATCTGGAGAGGAACCTGTACAAAAACAGGAGCGCGGCGGGCTCGATTTGCCTCGACTATGAAAACAGCGTGGAGAGGCACGACCCCAACACGGTGCTCTACGGGCACCAGATGTCGTCAAATTCCATGTTCCACACGCTGAGCTATTACACCGACAAAAATTTTTTCGAGGGGCACCGGTACGTCATTTTCAACACGATATACGAAAACAACGTATGGGAAGTGTTCGCTTTTTTCAAAACAGATGTGTCCTTCAACTACATAAAGGTGTTTTTCAGATCCGAGCGGGATTTTTTGGAGCTCGCGGCCCAGATGAAATCGAGGTCGCTGTACGATACCGCAATCGAGATAAAAGAAGGGGACAGGATACTGACGCTATCGACCTGCACAAACCAGGAGCAGGACACGAGATATGTCCTGGCCGCGAGGATGGTCAAGAACAAAAGCGAAATACCGGCGGATATAGCCAAACAAATGGAAAGCGCGGCAATGGATTTCGGCCGATAGTCAAAAATTGCAGAAAGGGGGTTGGTTTCATGGATTATGCGAATGCCGGAAATCCCGCGGCGAATGCGGCGGACGGGAATTATCTGTTTCACATATATACCCTCGGCAGATTCGAGATATATTCGAAAGGGGTCAGGATAACCGAAACCAGCAAACGTTCCATACGCGTCTGGAACCTTTTCAAATACATATTGTCGCACCGAAACAAAATGTTGTCCGTGGGCGAGCTGATCGACGTTTTGTGGGGCGAGGACGGCTGCGAAAATCCCGAAAAAGCGCTGCAGAACCTCATTTACCGCCTGAGGCACTATCTTTCGGCGAATGTGAAAGCGGACGATCTGATAGTTTTCAACCAGGGCTGCTACAAATGGAACGAGAAATTTCCCGTCTGGGTGGACTGCGATTCGCTGATCGATTACATCGACAGGGGAAAAGAGCTCATGGATACCTCGCCCTACAATGCGAGGCAGTGCTTCGAGAAGGCGATAGAGCTTTACAACGGCGATTTTTTGGGCGATATCGTGTATGACATCTGGGTGCTCCCGATAAGGACGAGGTATAAAAAAAGATATTCGGACTGCGTGGCGCTGCTTTTGGAGCTTTTGGACGGGGCGGGGGATTATGAATCCGTGGTAAGGGTGTGCAACGAGTTTTTCCGCCACGAATTTTTGGACGAAAAGAACAACCTGTTTTTTTTGAAGGCGCTGGCTTCGATAGGCAGGAAGCAGGAGGCCCAGAAGCATTACGACATGATGTCGGAGATGATGTACCGGGAGCTCGGGGTGAGCCCTTCGTATACGTTTTCCGAGGTGCTGAAGCAGACAAAGGAGCTTCCGGCGAAGCCCGAGGAGACAAATATAGACTTGGCGTTCATAAACGGGATCCTGTGGCAGGACGAAAGGGCGCAGGGCGCTTTCCAGTGCGACAAGGACACATTTTTGGCAATCAGCAAAATCATGCTCAGAAATTTGGAGCGGAGCGGGCTTTCGATCATGTTGGTGCTCGCCACCTTCGATGCCGGCGGGCCGGAGGCGCAGGATGGCGACAAGCAGATGGCGCAGGTGATCGAGGAGACGCGCAAGCGGCTTGTGCAGGCTTTCAGGCGCGGCGACGCGGTGTGCCACTGGAACCCCAAGCAGATTTTGATAATGCTGACAAACCTGACTTTTGAGGATGCGGAGATAGCGATGAAGCGCATACACACAAAAATACAGGACGAGATATTGAAAAACCGTTATGAGATAGCCTACAAAATAATCCCGCTGGAACACGAAATTATCTGATTTCAAAAAAGGGGAGAAAAACGTGGATGATCAAAAAACCGGGGGACGCGCCGCCGCAAGAAAGACGCGGGTCCAAAAAAGAAACCTTTCGGAATTTACGATAAAGCTGCAAAGCGACGGCGGGGCGCTGGCCGGCGGCTGGGTTTCCTGCGCCTGGGACGGCGGAGCCGCCCGCAAATTCCGCGATGTGAACGAACTGATGAGATTCATAGAAGAACAATGCGACGCCGTGTGGTACCCGCAGGCGCAGAGAAAACTGCGCGGCTGGGACGTGTAATGAATGTGATCGATAGTGTAACGAATGTGAACGGAGGAGAATATATGGATGCTGAAAACGAAAGAACGGAAAAAATTTTTGAAAGCACTTTTTTGGTCAAAATCAAATACAGGCAGAATTCAAGCTGGCAGGGCAGCGTGCAATGGGTGGAGGCGGGAAAAACGCAGAATTTCAAAAGCTGCCTCGAATTGATGCGGCTCATGGACACGGCGGTGGGCGCCGAAGCCGAAACGGACAAGCGGACATGAGAAAAGTATGAACAAAGTATTAATTTATATAATATTTTTTTGTTTTTGTTGACATTTATCAAAATAACTGGTATACTGTTTATTATCGATGATCCCAAATGGCCGTCGATGTGATGTATATTAAATTTTAAAACCAAAAGCGAGGTATTATCCAAATGTATCAAGACAAAACTATCGTATGCAAAGACTGCGGGCAGGAGTTTATTTTCACAGTGGGGGAACAGGAATTTTATGCAGAGAGAGGGTTCCAAAATGAGCCCCAGAGATGCAAAAACTGCCGCGACTCAAGAAAAAGCGCCGGTAAATCCCAAAAAGAAATGCATGTAACCACTTGCGCGAGTTGCGGACAAGAGGCGAAAGTCCCCTTCCTTCCCAGCTCGGACAGACCCGTTTACTGCAGCGAATGTTTCGCGCAGATGAAACAAAACTGATTTTTGCTTATGATATTTTATAAATAGGCTCTTATTTGTAAGTTTTTAAGGTTATTAAGCAAGAATAAAACAGCGGCTGTGTATATTTCGGTATATGCAGCCTCCGTTTTGCCCCCGCAAACCCCCAAAAATTAACAAATTGTGAATAAATATAATATAATATATTAATTTTTTATTTTAGTGTTGCATTTTTTATATTTATGTTGTATAATATTATACGATAAATAGTATTAAATTTTATTGAATAAGTGGAGGTACATCATGAACGATTTTTTGGATAACTTGGGAAAGACGGTAAACGAAACCGCGAAAAAGGCGATGAAGGCTTCGGGGGATTTTTTGGAGCTGACAAAGACTTCGTTGAGCATAAAATTCGACGAAGCGAAACGGGACAGTTTTTTTAGGGAGATCGGCAAGATAGTATATGGCGGCTACAAGGAATCGCCGGAAGGCGTGTCGGACGAGATTTCGGAATTTTGCGCGTGCATAGACGAAATCGAAAGCTCGATCAAAAACCAGAAGGCGAAGGCGGCCGACATAAAAAACAAAAAATACTGCTCCGACTGCGGCGTGATATTGGTGAAATCGGTCAACTACTGCTACTCATGCGGGGCGAAGCAGCCCGAGATCGCCGCCGAAGACGAAGCGGAAGCCTGCGGATGCTGCTGCTGCGCGGAGGAGGAAGAGCCGGAATGCTGCTGCGAAGAGGGCGGCGAGGCAAAAGAGGAAAGCTGCTGCGCGGACGATCCCTGCTGCTGCTGCGACGAAAGCGAAGAAAAGCCGGAATCGCAGGAAGGCGAAGACCAATAAAAAGCATATGCGCGAATAAACGGGGCGGCCTTCTCTTAAGGGGCCGCCCCGCTTTTTCGCAATCGGGTGAATCGATGCAGTTCATGTCAATTCATGTCAATGGTAATTGATCTTATAGCCTATGTTCCTTTTGGTCACTATGGAAAACCCGCAGAGCTCGGATTTTATCTTTTTGCGCAGATAGGACATGAACACCTCCACGATGTTCACATTCACATTGATGTCCTCGTTTTGCTCGCGCCCCCAGAGTTTTTGCAAAAGCTCTTCTTTTGTCACCGGGGCCTCGGGGTTTTGCGAAAGTATTTCCAATATGCCGGTTTCCTTCAGCGTGAGCGTGACGGAGGAGCTGTAGTTCTTGCCAAAGAACAGCTCGCCCCTTCTCGGCAAAAATTTCGCTTTGCCGATGGTTATCTCCTCTGTGTGCGCCACCGCCGCGTTGTTTCGCCTGCCGAGCGCGCGTATCCTCGCCATCAGTTCCTCGGTGGCGAACGGTTTTGTGAGATAATCGTCCGCGCCCGCGTCGAGCCCCTCGACTTTGTCCGCGATGGCGCTTTTGGCGCTCAGAAGCATCACGGGCGTGTTTATGCCTTTTTCCCGTATGTTCTTCACCACCGCGAGCCCGTCGCAGTCGGGAAGCGCCCTGTCAAGGATTATGATGTCATAGCGCCCGGATTTTATCATTTCTTCGCCGGATTTTCCGTCGTGGGCCACGTCGGCTTCATACTTGTTCTTTTTGAAAAGCAGAAGAAGCGCGACCGAAAAATTCACATTGTCTTCGACAAGCAGCAATCTCATTTTGTTTTTTTCCTCCCCGCATCCGGCAGCTCTTATTTTGCTTTGATTTCGATTTCAAAGGCTTCCCCTTCGCCGCCAAGGCGCGTCCCCTCGGCGAGAAGCTCGGTGAAGTTGTTGTCGGCGTCGAAACGCACGGAAACGACCGCTTCAACCGCTTCGCTTTTTATTTCGATCGTCCACAAAATCCCGTCTTCCAAGACTTCTTTTGTGGTTTTTTCTATCGCCTCCGGGCTAAACATGGCGCCCAGTTCCATCAACCCCGCCAGCCCCACATTGCTTTCGAGGTTTCCGGCTATGAACCCGGCGGAGAGCGTTTGGATCAATGCCTGCATTTCCTGCTCGGAAAAGCCTATGACCCCGTCGTCTCCCGGTTCTTCCTCGTCCTCTTCGTCCTCATCTTCCTCCTCGTCTTCGGGTTCAGGCTCGGGCTCGGGTTTGGGCTCGGGTTTTATGCCGATCTTTTCGAAGAATATCGCAGCCGCTCCTTCGGAAACCGCCCCATCCGCCGCGAGTTTGGCGAGCAGCGGGGTTTCCGTGCCTTTTATGTTTGTGATCAAAGCCATGCGCATTATATACACGCAGCCTGCGCGGGTGAATTCGAGCGCGCTGTAGATCAAAAGGTCTTCGCTGACCAACCCCGCCTCCACCGCGAAGGCGACCGCTTCCTCATATGTGAAATCCGTCGCGTCGCCGGTATCGGCGTAGCCGAGCGCCCTGAGCACGAAAGTGCAGAACATCTGCGCATTGCAAAGATCTTTCGATCCGAATAATTCGTCGCTTATCCCTTTGGTCAGCCCGTTGGCGTACAGATAGCCCACATACGGATCCGCCCATGCGAGAACGTCTGTGAACGGATGCTCGTTGTTTTCCTGTTTTGCCTCCGCTTCTTTGCCCAGCAGCCTCACGAGCATCGTGGCGGCTTCATCCCGCGTGGGCGCCCTGTCGAGCTCATAGCCGCCGTCGGTGCCCAAAAACAGTCCGAGCGCTTTCAGGTCGTCCGCGAAATACTCGAAAAGATCCTCAAAACCGGGTTCTTCTTCAGCTTCGTCTGCATCATCCGCAGCCCCGTCTTCGTCTTCTTCCGGTTCATCCTCGTCGTCTTCTTCCACCGCATCATCTTCGTCTTCGTCTTCCGGTTCGTCTTCGTCTTCGATCTCCGCGCTTATCGGCTCGATTTCCGCAGTTGCGCCTTCGTCCGCTTCGTCTTCTTCAGCGGCGCTGACGCCCAGGGCGGACGCCGCCGCTAATGAGGCGAGCATGGCCAAAATGAGTGCCAAGGCCAAAAATTTCTTTGCTTTCATGTACAAAAATCTCCTTCTGTTATATTATGTTGTTTATTGGTTGCCTTTCCGGCATTTTTTATGCCATTTTGTCAAGCTTTGTCAAGCCTCGATCAGCCCGATGTTTCCGTCGTCGCGCCTGTATATGACGCTCGCCGTATCCGTTTCGGCGTTCAAAAAAAACAAAAACTTATATTCCAGAACTTCCATTTGCAGCACCGCCTCGTCTATGTTCATCGGCTGCGGCCTGCTTTCGGCCTTTACTATCTTGTACTCCGGCTCGTCGCCGGACTCCGGGGCCGGCCGGCCGAGCAGCTCATCGTCGGTGACGATATCCAAGATATCTTTTTTGAGGCCGCTGCTCTTGACCCTCGATCTGTGCATCCTCGTCTTGTATTTGTCGATCTGGCGCTCGAGTATGTCCATGCATTTGTCGACGCCCCCGAGTATCCCGTCCGGCGTCACCGCCTCCGCGTGTATCTGATAGTTCATGTACGGCATATCGACATCGACTCTTATGAACGGCTTTTTTTCGGACGCTTTCACGACGACGAGCTGGTCCGGATCCTGCTTCCGATTGTGTTTTTTAAGCCGCAGCAATATCTTTTTCCTTGCCGTTTCTTCGATGTCCGGGGTGATCCTGATGTCCTTCGAAGTGATTTTTACCGTCATTTTTTTTATTCCTCCCGAAAAATTTTCGCTGCCGATCAGCCTAATCGGCGTTTTTATTCGCTATTGCCATGAAGTTCTCTATTTCATCCAAGTCCGGCTTCACTTTGTTGTGGTTTGACAATGTTATCCTGACTGAAACGGTGAGGGCGCTGGTTTTGTATTCGCCTGTGGAATAGTCGTAGTCCCAGCTCTCCGTGTCAAAGCTCACGGTGAGATTTTCCGGCAAACGGTCCTTTGAGACCGTAAGCGAGAACCTTATATCCCCCGCGTCGCCCATCTCCTCGAAGGCCACCCTCATGTTGTATGAGGCGAAGCTCAAAAACTCGTCGAGCGTCATCTTCCGGCTGTCCGCGATCTCCTCGAGCAGGCCGGAGATTTCGGGATATTTGGTGACATTGTCGATTATGTATTTGGTCAGCGATCCGGCCAGCTTGGATGGGTTTACGGCGAATTTGTAGGTCGTGGAATCTTTGTTTTTCGCCACGTCGAGCCCCGAGACGAATTCGGACAGGAAAGCCTCTTTCTCGCACGCGACATAGAAAAACCCTTCGACCATTTTATTCAGTTCTTCGCCTATTTTGGGCAGCTTGTCGAGATATTTGGAAATGTCGAGATCGTCGGCGAATTCGTCGGCGCCGAAGTCGTCCAACAGATCGGAGAGGGTCGAAGGATCAAACAGATCCGACAGCTTTTCGCTTATTTTATTGAATTCGTCGTTATTGAAACGCCCGTTTTTGACCAAATTTCTCATATCGAACCCTATCGCGTCGACATCTATGCCCATCTCGGAGAGCATATCGAAAACTCCTTCGAGAAGTTCCTCCACCGCCATGTATTCGTAGGATTCGTAATCCCCCCAGTCGTCATAAAACGAGCTGCTGTAGGTGCCCAGATGTCCCCCGTGGAACAGCGCCCTGGTTTCGGAGCGGTAGGAATCGTCCCCGGAATCCGCCCTCAGCTCAAATGCCGAGTCGTACAGATCCTTGCCAAGGCTCAGATATCCGCTTATGGCGAAATTCTCTTCGCCGCCGTCCACCTCTATTTTGTATTCGAAGCTCGAAAGCCCGGCAATATTTTCGATCGCATCCAAGGTGACCGCCACGCAGTTGTTCGCCTTGGGCCTGGATCCGGCCAGAAGCTTAGGGATGAATATGAATCCCGCCACGCCGAGGCCGAGCGCTATGGCCGCAGCCGCGACTATCGAGACAATTTTCAGGGCGGCGGGTTTTCTGGCGGGAGCTATGGGCTCGAGGGTTATGGATTGAGATTGAACCGGCGCGGGGACGGCTGCGGCCGGCGCCGCCGCTTTTGTCTGGTCGGCCCCGCATTTGGTGCAGAATTTCGCATTATCGTCCAATTGCGTCCCGCATTCTGTGCAATACATAAAATCACCTGTTTCTTTCTTTGGTTTCTTTAGTTTTTTAAATGAGGTCTTTGACAAATCCCACGCTCTCGAATATATATTTCGGGGCGTAGGAAAAATTTTTCACGGTCTCCAGCGACGAAACCCCGGACAAGACCAGGATGGTGTCGATTTCGGACTCTATGCCCGCGATTATGTCGGTGTCCATCCGGTCGCCTATTATGGCCATCTCAAAGCTGCGGCAGTCGAGTATCCTCTTGCCGTTTCGCATCATGAAAGGGTTCGGCTTGCCCACGTAATACGCATGCCTGCCGGTGGTGAGCTCGATCGGCGCCACCAAGGCGCGGCAGGCGGGGACTATGCCGTCCTCGGTGGGGCCGGTGAGGTCGGGGTTCGTGCCGATCAGCTTGGCGCCGTTCTGGACCAGCTTGACCGCCCTGATTATGTTTTGGTAGTTATAGTTCTTGGTTTCGCCGATTATGACGTAGTCGGGGTTCACGTCGTTTGGCATGATCCCGGCGTCGTAAAGCGCGTTGAACAGACCCGCCTCGCCGATCACATAGGCGGTGCAGCCCGGCGACTGGCTTTTTACGAAGGCGGCGGTGGCGAGCGCGCTCGTGTAAAAATGCGATTCGTCCACTTCAAGCCCAAGGCGCGCGAGCTTTTGCTGCAGCTCCAACGGGGAGCGCTCGCTCGAATTTGTCAGGAAAAGAAATTTTTTGTCTTCCCGCGCCAGCCATTCGACGAAATCCAGCGCCCCCGGCAGAAGATTGTTTCCGTGATAGATCACCCCGTCCATATCGCACAGAAAGCCTTTTTTCGCGCGTATGGAGGCTACTTGATCGTCGTTCATCTTTGTTTATGCCACCTTTTCGCAGCCGCGGCAGCGCAGGCGGAAAGCAGCGCGAGCATAAGCAGCGCCGGGGCCGCATCGCCGGTCGGGGCGGCGGGCGCCGGGGCGGGAGGCGCTTCGGGCTGGGGCTGGGGGGCCGCTTCGGGCGTTTCTGCGGGTTCGGGTTCGGGCTCCGGCTCCGGCTCGGGTTCGGGAGCCACGACGGCCGGATCGCCCGAGAGGGTGGCCGGCATGAACACGTCGGGGTTTTTGGTCATCTCGGAGCCGCCGAGCGCAATGCCGAAAAACGGGTCGCCGTCGAACACCCTGTGGAAGTTGCATGCCAGCGTAAAGGCGAACACGCTTCCCGCAGAGGGCGCGTCGAGATTCAGATCGGCCCATTTCATCGCGATTTCATAGGTGACGGCGCCGCCGTTTTTGACCACTTTCGCATCGTGGCTCATCACCGAGCCCGCGTTTAGGCCCATGAACCAGAATTGGTTCGTATTGCCCGCGCCATCGGTGCCAAATCCGATATCGGTGAAAGTGCCGTCCTTGTCCCCGTATTCGAACTGGATGCCGCGCGCGTTCCATGAATTTGCCACGTCGGATTCCTCCATGCCCCCGGCGAACACTTCGACGGGGCTGTCGGTATAGATGCCGAAATACAGATATGTCTCGTCCCACATTGCGTAAAAGTCGATTTTCGAGTTTTTCACCACATTCATGACGGAGGCCTCGTCCGGGTCATTTGTGAACAGCCATCCCTCCGACGACTGGTCTTCATAGGCGCCTAAGTCCGTGCCGTCGGAATAGGCGTACGACCACACCGGATCGCCCCATTCGGCCGGGTCCAGCTTGCCGTCTATGGTGGGATAGGCGACCGCCTTTTTTATCGTTATGGCCGTGGGCGGAACATATGCGGCGGCGACATTGGCCGTCAAAAACGCGAACAAAAGCGCGAAAACCAAAAATATGCCGATTTTTTTCATTGAAATTTCCTCCCGAAAAATTAATGATATGTATATGATATTTGGAAAAAAGAATATTGCCAGCTGACTATATTATATAGCAAGACGATAATAATGTCAATGGTTTTTTGATTTTTTTATTGTTTTCTTTTCTTGTTTGTGGTATAATGACATTCAACAAAATGTGCATAGAGGTGATTGCCATGACAGAAAACAGATTTCCAAACGTTCTCATCATCATGACCGACCAGCACAGGGCCGACTATATGTCCTGCATCGCAAACGGCTCCTCGCCCGTAAAAACGCCCAATATCGACAGGATCGCGAAAAGGGGGCTCAGATATGAAAACGCCTACTGCGCGTACCCGGTGTGCGTGGCTTCGAGAAACGCGATGCTCACCGGATTGTATCCGCACACGACGGGCGTGATAACCAACAGCGACCGGCTCGACAGGCGCTACAGGACCATGGCGCATCATTTCAATTCCTTCGGGTATATGACGGGGCTTGTGGGAAAAATGCACTTCAACGATTCGTGCAGCCACGGTTTCGAATTCTACACGGGCATAAACGACTGGCTGATGTATCTGGGGCCCAAGGCGGGCCATTACGCCGATGAAATCGCGAACCACCAGCTCACAAAGCACTTCTTTTCCACCGTGATCGACGACGGCGCGGGATTCCCCGATCTTTTGGGCGTTTGGGAGGGCGATATATCCCCGTGGGCCGGGAAGGTTAAAAAATACCCGGAGGGGAAAGTGGCTTCCGAACTCGGCGAAGAGGATCATCTCGATATGTTCGTGGCCCGCGAGTCGGCGAAATTTTTGGAGAAATACAAAGACCAGCGCTTTTTTTTGACGGCGAGCTTCATGAAGCCCCATACCCCCTTTTATCCGCCCGCGCGCTACGCCGGGATGTTCCCGCTCGAAAACATCGAATTAAAGGATCCCGGCGATCTGTCCGGTTATCCGGCACATGTGAGAAATTATCGCAGGGGCTTTGCCAATGTGCCCGAGATACAGCAAAAGGCGGCCCGGGCGGGCTATTTGGGCAATCTCGCCTTTGCCGATTTTTGCATAGGGTATCTGTACGGCAAACTGGAGAGTTTGGGCTTGCTGGAAAACACGATAGTCGTCTACACTTCCGATCACGGGGAGATGGACGGCGACCACGGGCTTTACCAGAAATTCTGCATGTTCGAGCCGGCCGTGAAAGTGCCGCTGATCATAAGCCTTCCGGGAAAGATAGGGGAAAATTTGACGTGCGGCAATTTGGTTTCGCAGCTCGGGCTGTATCCCACCCTCGCCAAACTCACGAACACTTCGCCCGTATCCGCCGCGCCGCTCGCCCCCATGGAAAACGCGCCGAAAAAATTGGACGCGGAAAGCTTTGCCGATTCGGTGCATGATCCAAGGGCGCAGCCCTTCGGCGAGGTATTCGCGGAATTCAACGTGAATTCCGCAAGCGCCCAGTATATGCAAAGAATCGGAAACTACAAATATGTGGCGCACCCAAACGGGGAAGGGGAGCTCTATGATCTAAAAAAAGACCCGGGGGAGCTGTCAAACTTGTTCGGCATGGCCGGGTATGGCGAAACGACGGATATTTTCCGCGAAAAAATCAAGAAATATCAAAAAATGCCATAGTGAAAAAGAAGGAGAGGATATTTATTGGATATTTATATGCCGATGTCCACGACGGTGAGACATAACAGGATAACGGGGACATTGATAGGGAGGCTGCTGGACGAAATCGAAAACAACAAGCTGCACGCATTGTCGGAAGAATGCTCCTTGGTCCATTGGGGGAGAATTTCGGAGCCGTCGAGCGTTGGCCTCGTGGACATAAAAAAAATCGAAAACCTAAAAAAATTCAAAGAGACGACGATAGAAGACTTGTACTACGTGCAGCCGGATCTGATGGTGTTCAAATCAAATCCATATGTGGAAAACGCGAGGCGGACCAAAACCGCCGGGCAGCCCGACCTGATTGTCGAAGTATGGTCGGACGGAAATTCAAGGGAAGACAGGGATTTCAAAAAATATCTTTATTCGACTTCCGACGCGACGGAACACTGGTACATAGAGCAAGACTCGAACGAAGTCGCCTGCTATGCGGGAAAGGCCAGGATCGACGGCCAATCTCTGACCGACATACTTTTTACCCGCAGCGGCCTGAAGTTTGATTTGCGGTATTTGGCCATCTGAATTTTTGCCAATCTTGAAGCCGCTTTAAGGAAAACGCGCATTCCGCCGGATTTTTACTGTGGGCCCGGGTGCGCGATATATGGTCCGCAAAATTTTTTGTCCGCAAAAATGCCCCGGCATAATCGGGGGTTTTGCGGATTTTGCCTGAGCGGCGCGACGAATTTTTCGCGCAAGCCAAAAAAACCGTTGACCTTAGAGCCGCTTTATCCCCTATAATGGAATAAATAGAAAGCGGAGAGAAAATACCGGGGGGGAAAGGCGATATGGGCGCGCATGGATTGAAATGCAAAATTATTTTGCCCACTTTCATGATGCTGTTTTTTTTGGTGGTCACGCTGACCGTGCTGTCGTCGCTGAAGTTTTCGAATTTCGTGAACATTCATTCGAACGACAGGATAACGGTGATAGCCAACGGGCTGAAAAATTATCTGAACGACTGCAGGCACAACTCGAAAGTGGCGGCGGTCTCGGCGGCGGAGAGGCCCGAAATCGCCGAGGCGGCCAAGGGACGCGGCGCGCAGGAATTGGCCGGGATTTTGTCCTCCCTGTGCGATTTGTATAAAGTGGACTTTTTGACCGTGACCGACAGCTTCGGGACGGCGCTGGCGGGAACTCATGCGATGGGCGGCTCCGGCGAAATCGAAATGAGCCAGCAAAACCTCATGGACGCCCTGAACGGCGAAATCTCCACATATTTTGAAAGCGGCGCCCATGCGCGGATCGCCGCCCACACCAGCGCCCCGATATATGGCGAAAACGGGGAATTGATCGGCGTGGTCACGGCCGGCGTGCTGCTGGACACGAACGAGGCCGTGGACAGGCTCAAAGAATATTTCAAGGCCGATTTTTCGGTCTATCACGACGGGGCGAGAATCGCCACCACATTGATGAAAAACGGGGAGCGCTATGTGGATTCGCAGCTCGACTACGAGCTCTCAAAAACCGTTCTGGAGGACAAACAAGAGCATTTCGGGCAGATGAACATACTCGGCATAAACTACAATATGTACTATATACCCCTGCTGGACCCCCGAAACGAAGTTTTCGCGGTGCTGATCGCGGGGGTGCCGAACACGCAGCTGATCTCCGACATGAATGCCTTGATATTTGGCGACTTTCTGATCGGCTTGGCGGGGCTCGCGGTTTCCGTGGCCATGCTGCTGTTCATCGTTTCGCGCATAACCAAGCCGATAAAGGGGCTCGTGCGCCTTGTTTCGGAGGTCAGATACGGAAATCTGGATATCGACATGGACAAAAGCGGCGTCACGCGGGATGAAATAGGGGCGCTGACCCTCGATATCTATTCGCTGGTCGACGTGATCCAATCCATGGTGACCGACCTGTCCCAGCTCACCAGCGGGCTCAATATCTACAGCGACATCGATTTTCAGGTGGACACCGGCAAATACAGCGGCCCGTATAAAAAAATATTCGACGAGATAAAGACGCTGGTGACCTCGATTTCGATGATGAACAAGACGATGGCCGTCATGGACTATGTGGACAATATGATAAGCGTCATCGATTTCGACTATAACCTGCTGTATGTGAACCGCAACCTGGCGGACATCAGCGGGGTGGACAGGCAGAGCTGCCAGAACCAGAAATGTTACAAGGCGCTCAAAAATCGCGACGAGCCCTGCGCCATGTGCCAGCTGCAGCATCTTCTGCCCGACGACGAAGACTCGTTTCCCAGCGTCACATACACGGATCTGTACGATGAAAGCCTCGGATGCTGGATCGGCGGCAGGGCGGCGATCATGAAATGGGTGGACGGCTCAAAGGTGCTTTTTCATTCTTTTTACGACGAAACGCAAAAAAAGAATTCCGAGAGGCAGCTGCGCGAGGCTTTGGAAGAGGCGGAGGCGGCGACGGCGGCGAAATCCGCCTTCCTGGCCAAAATGAGCCATGAAATCCGCACCCCGATGAACGCCGTCATCGGAATGGCCGAGCTGTTGTCGCGCGAGCCGCTCGACGGGCGCCAGACGAATTATGTGAACGATATCACGGCCTCCGCCCATTCGCTGCTGTACATCATCGACGAAATATTGGATATGTCAAAGATCGAGTCGGGAAAAATGGTCATCGCCCCCGTTCATTACGATTTTCAAAAACTGATCGACAGCATCGTCTCCATGTTCGGATACATGGCCGAAAACAAAAAGCTCGAGTTCAGGTTTGAAAAAGAAGGGGAGCTTCCGGGCTATCTGTTCGGGGATGAGACAAGGCTCCGGCAAATACTGACGAATATATGCGGGAATGCGGTCAAATTCACCGAACAAGGCTATGTCCGGCTGAAGATAACCGCCGCGGCGGACACGCTGATATTCGAAATCAAAGATACGGGGATAGGGATAAAAAAAGAATCGATCCCAAAAATGTTCGACGCATTCGAACAGGCGAAGACAGCCAAGCCGCGCGGTTCCGCGGGCACCGGGCTGGGGCTCGCCATCAGCAGCTCTTTTGTCGAAATGATGGGCGGAACGATAGCGCTCGACAGCGAATACGGCAAGGGCACGACGGTCACCATACGGGTGCCGCTCGTCGAGGGCGACAAGGAGATCATCATAGTCGACGAACAGGCGGCGAACAAACAACAGTCCGTTTATGCGCCGAACGCCGATATTCTGGTGGTCGATGACAACGAGTACAACCTGAAAGTGGCGCACGGGCTGCTCGAACTGTTCAAAATTGACGCGAAGACCGCGTTTTCCGGCAAAGAAGCCATCGCGATGGTTCAAAAAAGCGAGTTTGACATAATCTTCATGGATCATATGATGCCGGATATGGACGGGGTGGAAACGGCGGAAAAAATACGGAAGCTCGGTGGGAGGCACGAACATGCCCCGATCATCGCGCTGACCGCCAACGCGGTCCACGGCACAAAAGAAACGCTGCTGGAAAAGGGGTTCGACGATTTTCTGTCGAAGCCGATGGATCTGCAGGCGCTTGCCGAGGCGCTCGTCAAGTGGCTGCCGCCCGAAAAAATTTCGCGCGCGCCGGAACTGCCGGAGCCAAAACAAACCGAGGGCAGAACGGACTGCGGTTTTTGGGACGAGCTTTGCAAGGCTGGCGAAATAGACCCGGAGATCGGCCTGCGGTTCGTGAACGGCATGAGGGACGTGTACCGCGAAAATTTGAGGCTTTTCTATGACAGGCTCGACGCGGAATGCGACAATATGTCCGCGTGCATGGGTGGCGGGGAGTTGGCGCGCTTTTCGCTTTTGGCGCATTCGATGAAATCCGCGCTGTCCGGCATCGGCGCGGCGGGATTGTCGAAGGCGGCGGCGGCGCTGGAAACGGCCGCGAGGGAAAACGATGCGGATTTTTGCGCCGCAGGATTCCCGGAGTTTTTGCAAAGCCTTTTGTCGCTGCGGGCCCGGCTGTCCCGTGTTTTCCCGCCTGAAGGCAAGCTTGCCGAAAATGTCGGCAAAAAGCGGGGCGAAACCGGATATCTGCAAAAGACCGCGCAGAAAGCGCTGGAGGCCGTGAGCGATTTCGATACCGACTCGGGCCTGGAAGCTGTAAACAGCCTGCTCGCTTACGATTTCGGCGGACGGATCGGCGCCTTGCTGGAAAGCGCGGCAACGGCTATGAAAAAATATGATTACGACGGCTCGAAAGATATTTTATCGGAATTGCTCGCCGGAAGCTAAATATCGAAGGGGGACAAAATGGGCGCGACGCAGAATACGATTATACTGGTGGACGACAGCGAGATAAATCTGGTCATGGGCAAAAATATACTTCGCAATTTTTATCATGTCATTTCCGTGCCTTCCGCCGCAAAAATGTTTGAGGTTCTCGAAAGAATCATGCCCGATCTCATTTTGTTGGATATCGAAATGCCGGAAATGAACGGCTATGAAGCGATCAAAAAGCTGAAATCCGACCTCAGGTTCTCCGGGATCCCCGTGATATTTCTGACGGCGAGAGACGATGAAGACAGCGAAATGGAAGGTTTTGAGCTGGGCGCGGTGGACTATGTGACGAAGCCTTTCTATACCCCGCTATTGCTCAAAAGAATCGACAAAGAGCTGCTGATCGTGAACAAAACCAAGGAACTGCTGAAAGCGCAGGAAGAACTGAAAGATTACGCGGACAATCTGGAAGAAAAAGTTCGGGAAAAAACCGATGAGATACTGGATCTGCAGAACGCGGTGCTGACGGCAGTGTCGGAGCTTGTGGAATGCCGCGACAGCAATACCGGCGGGCACATCATGCGCACAAAGGGCTACCTGCGGATTCTGGCCGACGAAATGCAAAAAGAAGAGCTGTGCAAAGATGAAATTTCCAAGTGGGACATGAACTTTTTTTTGGCTTCCTCCCAGCTGCACGACGTCGGAAAAATCGCGATTTCCGACTCCATCCTAAACAAGCCGGACAAGCTCACCGGCGAAGAGTTTGAAATAATGAAAAATCATGTGGGCGTCGGGGTGGAGGCCATCGAAAAAATCATGAGCACCACGCCGCAGCATTCGTTTTTGAATCACGCCCTGCGGATCTGCGGCGCCCACCATGAAAAATGGGACGGGAGCGGCTACCCTGCTGGGCTGAAGGGAAATGCCATTCCGCTGGAGGGGCGGCTGATGGCGATCGCCGATGTGTACGATGCCCTGATTTCCGAGCGCCCTTACAAAAAAGCGTTCACCCACGAGCAAGCGTGCAAAATTATCGAAGATGGTTTCGGGACGCAGTTCGACCCCGCTTTGGAGAAAATTTTCCGCAAGGTCGGATACGAGTTCGAGCGCATCGCGAAAATGAACAAAAAGTGAAAATTCGCTTGACAAAATATGCGGGTTGGGGTATAATACGCCTATCATGAAATTCGTAAGGCGAATATTTTATTTGGGATAGGTGTGAAAAGCATATGAAAAAAATTTCTGTTCTGTTGGCGCTGACGCTGGCCTTGGGCCTGTTTGCGGCCATGCCCCTCTCGGCGCAGCCCGAAGTTTCGCCGGGCGCTTCGCGCGCTTTCGGCCCCCGCGCCGATTCCGGCGACGACCCTGCGGGGGGCATATATGTTTCCCCGGGCGGCAACGACTCTTCGGCGAACGGCTCGATCGACAGGCCGTACAAAAGCATAAACGCCGCCTTGGATGCCGCAAAGCCCGGCGACACGATTGTTTTGCGCGGGGGCGTTTACCGCGAGGGGATCAACGTGCGCATAAGAAAACCGAATATCACGATCAGATCCAAAAAAGGCGAATGGGCGGTCATCGACCTGAGTTCGCATGATCCCGGCCACGACGAAGATTCCGGCGTTTATTTCGACGTCGATTCGTCGGGCGGCAAATTGCAGCGCGTCGAGGTGATCGGAGGGTATTACGCGGTCTGCATGGAGACCAAATGGAACTGGGGCGGCGACGACGACTTCGTCGCGGCTTCGAATATCATAATCGAGGACTGCATACTGCACGATTCCAAATACGACGTGGTCAAAGTCAAGCCCAACTGCGACAACATCACCATCCGCCATAACGAGATATATAACTCGGGGCGGGCGGAAATCGGCAGCCCCGGCTGGCTCTACGGGGAGACGAACGCCGAGGGCATCGACAACGTGAACGGCGACAACATGACAGTGCATGACAATCATATCCACCACATCGGCGGCAACGGGATCTACGCCAAAGGCGGGGCGACCGACGCGCTGATCGAAAACAACCGCATCGAACACATCTGCGGGGCCGGGATCATGGTCGGCTTCGACACCTACCCGGAATATTTCGACACCGCTGTAAATCCGCGGTACTATGAAAACATCAGGGGCATCGTGCGAAACAATCTGATCATCGACACGGGCTGGGAGGGCATCGGGCTGTACGCTTCCAAGGATGCCCAGGTCTACAACAACACGCTGATCGACGTGGACAACGGCCCCGGCAAGTACCACAGCGCAATTTACTTTGGGCTGAGCTATCAGGCCTGGGAGCCATACGCGGGCCGGCCGGCGAATGTCAATCCGAACATACACCACAACATCGTGTGCCAGCCCGCCTCCTTTGACCGCCCGATGATCGAGATCCGCTACTCCGATGATCTCGGCGGGATGTCGGCGCTCGAAGGGAATCCCAAAATGAGCGACAACTGCTATTATATCGCCGGCAAAAAAGCCTCGTTTAGCGACCGCCGGCCGAAAAGCGAACTGGAAAACGCGGGGCTTGCGGCGTGGCAGAGCCATATCGGCGGGGACGCGGGCTCGATCGAAGCCGATCCCGCCTTGGGCGCCGACTATATGCCATCCAACCCGCAATGCGCCAAAATGGGGGCGGCATCGGGCTTGTCCGCGCCGCTTTCTTCGATGGCCAATTTCAAAAAGCTCAAAGAATACAGCCCCGGCCGGTTCGCCGACGTGAAGCCGGGCGACTGGTTCGGCGGTTTTGCGGCCGATGTGTTTGAGTACGGGCTGATGCAGGGAACCGGCGCGAACCTTTTCAACCCGGGGGGGAAAATGACCCTCGCCGAAGCTGTCGCGATAGCGGCCCGGGTGCACAGCATCTATAATACGGGCGCGGGCGAATTTGCCCAAAGCCCCGTTTGGCACAAACCGTATGCGGACTACGCCGCGGCGAACGGCATAATCGAAGCGGGCGATTTTTCGGACTACGGCAGATTCGCGACTCGCGCCGAAATGGCGTATATCTTCTCGCGTTCGCTGCCGCAATCGGAATTTGCGGCGGTAAACACCGTGAGCTCGCTGCCCGACGTGGACGGCGGCACGAAATATCGCGGCGAGATAATCATGTTGTACAAAGCGGGCATTTTGACGGGCAACGACGAATACGGCACATTCTCCCCTGCGGCGAATATAACCCGCGCCGAAGCGGCTGTGATAATTTGCCGCGTGATATTGCCAAACACGAGGGCAAAGGGCAAGAGCTTCGGGTAAATATCTGCAAAGAGGAAGGCCAAATGCCGCACAATACAAAAAAAGCCGGGCGATCGAGCGCGCCCGGCTTTGTTGTATGATATCCCGCAAAACGTCGGGGGCGACGTTCCCTACAAAACTATGTTTTCCCCGGTCAGGCCGACATAAGCCCCGTTTCTCGCTTCGTTCGTGTCGGCGTGCGCCAGCAGCCATTTATTCGTGGCCTGCAGCCTGCCGTCTTCGCCGTTGAGCCGCCCGATGTCCGGCTTGCCGACGTTCGTGCCTCTCGGAAGCCCGACCACAGTCCGGAAATGGTCGTTGCCGGCGGCGGTGCACGGCGCGTAATGCAGCGTCGTTTCATAAAGCAGCACCGCTTTGCCGGCGGGCACCAAAAACGCCTCTACTTTGGAAGTGTCGAGCTTGCCGTTTTCGACGTCGCGCAAATCGGCGAGCAGCAAAACATAGGGCGTGCTCGCCACGATAAATTCGCTCCCCCGGTGATATTCCAGGCAATTGAGCCGTATATTGTGCCCGTTGCAATAGCCCAACTGAACCGGCAGCCCGCCGAACAGGTTGCTTTTGATCTGCTCGCAGACAGACCGGTTTTGCAGGGCGGGCTCCTCCGCTTTGTACACCACGCCGTCTTTGGGGCAGGGGGTGCCGTTCAATGAATCGAGCAGGCTGTCGAAGTCGTAGCCTGTGACCTCGCATCCGTAACGCGCGAACGCTTTCTCCGAATAACTTGATATAACCATATTTTTTGACCTCCTGAATATATTTTGATATTTTGGTTTTTTGGTTTTTCTCCGTATTTTAGCCCTTTACCGGTATCCGTTGTACATGAGCCCGTCGTCCGTGTCCACCGTTATGGGCACGCCCGAACGCACGAAATCCACCGCTTTTACATCCGCCACAAGAAGGGGTATCTCCAATGCCTTGGCGACTGTTTCCGCATGGCTGACATCCACGTCTTCCCAGCTGCCCACCACGATCGCCCCCGCCTTTTTGATGAAATCCATCATGTCGTCGTTGGTCACGGTGCAGATTATGATGTCGCCATCTTCGAAATAGGCTTGTTTTCGGCTTTCCTGCGAGGTGAACGGCCTGGCTATGCCGTGCACCCTGCCGCGCTTGTTTCCCCTGCCCTTGACCAGCACGTTTCCCACGGTGCGCACGTTGATCGAATTGGTGGTCGCCGCGCCGGCGGGCACCCCCGCCAAAGTGATTATGGGATCCCCGGTGGTGGCAAAGCCGAGCTTTATGGCCACTTCTTCCGCCGCAGCGAAAACCTCGTCGGTTCCGGCCAGCCCCTCGATCAAAAACGGCGTGCAGCCCCAGACCAGGTTCAGCTGCCGGCAGACCACCTCGTTGGCGGTGATCGCCAAAATCGGGCATTTGGGCCTCGACTGCGCGACCATCCTCGCCGCAAAGCCCGAATCGGTGATCGGCACGATGCAGGCCGCCTGCAGATCCTCCGCGGTGGCGCAGGCCGCGGAGCTCAGGGCGCTGGTGGTTATGCGGTTCAGTGCGCGGCGTTTCCGGCGCTCGCCGTCTTCGTTGGCTGCAATATAGTTTTCGGCCTCGAGCGCGATCCTGGCCATGATGGCGACGCTCTCCACCGGGTGCAGCCCGTTGGCCGTCTCGCCGGACAGCATGACCACGTCGGATCCGTCGAATATCGCATTGGCCACGTCGTTGGCTTCCGCGCGGGTGGGGCGCGGGTTCTTGCACATGGATTCGAGCATATGCGAGGCGGTGACCACGGGCTTGCCCACCAGGTTGCCGGCGCGGATCATGCGCTTTTGAACTAAGGGAACTTCCTCGGGCGGTATCTCCACGCCCAAATCGCCGCGCGCCACCATGATCGAATCCGAGAGATCGAGTATGCCGTCGAGGTTGTCCACCCCGGCGCGGTTTTCGATTTTCGCTATGATGCGCATATGGCGCCCGCCGTTGTTCTCCAGCAGCTTGCGGATGTTCAGCACGTCGTCGGCGCTGCGCACGAAGCTGGCGGCCACATAGTCGAACCCCATTTCGATGCCGAATTTGATGTCCTCGATGTCCTGCGGGGTCAAGGAGGGAAGGTTCACGTATATGTCGGGCACGTTGATGCTTTTCCGGTCTGAGAGAAACCCGGAATTGACCGCTGTGCAGTGTATTTCCGTGCCCTCTATGGAGGCCACTTTCAGCTCGAGCAGGCCGTCGTCGATCATCACGCGGCTGTTTTCAACCAGATCCCCGGGAAGGCGGTCATAGCTCACCGACACGATCTCCTTGTTGCCTATGATGTCGCGGGTCGTAAGGGTGAAGCCGGCGCCCTGTTCCAGGTAGATTTTTTCCGTTTCGAAGGTTTTGATGCGGATTTCGGGTCCTTTTGTGTCCATGAGCAGGGCGATGGGCTTGCCAAGCTCCTCCCTCGCCTTTTTGAGGTTTTCGATGATGGCCCTGCGCGATTCGCCGGTGCCGTGGGAAAAATTTATGCGGGCGGCGTCCATGCCGTTTTGTATCATTTTCTTGATGACCTCCACATCACAGGAAGCCGGGCCCAATGTGGCCAGTATCTTGGTTTTGCGCATAAATCATGTTTCCTTTCGTCAATATTTCGCCGCTATGTCGCCGTACTTTGCCCGGTTTTCGCCGCGCTGTTCCTCAACGAAAATCCGCTCGCCAAGCTGCCAATACATCATCACACGCTGAAAGTCAACGCTACGCACGGCAGCAGTCTGCGCGTTTATTATGATTTACCGTACATCATTATAAAATTTTTCGCTTATGTTGAAATCTTCCAAATCTTTCATATGTGTGTGTATAATTCCTTTTTTTAAATAAATTTAGATTTTTAAATGTATAAAAGAAAATAAAAATGATTGAGGCAATCTTAATTTTGTTGAGGTTGCCGAA
>Ga0082212_10002471_pt1 | contig 26883 bp, 22 predicted proteins | sample TergutNt197P3_FD_71548 | JGI IMG/M metagenome (GOLD analysis project Ga0082212, IMG submission 71548) | Neocapritermes taracua P3 segment gut microbial communities from Petit-Saut dam, French Guiana - Nt197 P3 | ecosystem: Host-associated > Arthropoda: Insects > Digestive system > Gut ...
TCGAATGTCTGCAAAAGGTAAGTCCATTGCGGATATCAGCGATGCTACCGATTTACCACCCCATCAAATACAAAAAATTCTAAATTCATTGAAACAGTGAATACATAAATTGCATAAGATACATCAGTGATAACTCAAAATACAAAGTTAATCTCTCCTCGGAAAAAACTTAACATATTGTTCATACAGCGCTTTGGCTTCTGCATGGTCAGGATTTAACTCCAAAGCATCTTTCAGCGCGAACAAAGCCATTTCGGATCGAACGGCGAAGGCTTTTTTTGCATTTTCGACAGATGTGTTGATCATATCGTCCATTTTTTTCTGTAATTGCGCGATACGGTGTTCCATATTGGGCAGGAGCAGAGAATGACGTTCAGTAAGTTCCTTTGCTTTCAGGTATTTTGTCATGGTTTCTCTCCATGTTGTCAGGTCGGTTTCATCAAAAATAGCATCTGCCTGTTCAATAATACCGATACATTCGTGTAATACCGGATGAGGTTGATTCATGATACGTCCGGCAACAAATCCTGCGCTCAATCCTATGATCAGCGCCAATACTGAAGCCAAAACCAAATGTAATTTCTTATTGAACTGTTTTGTTGTCGTTGATGGAACTCCACGAAGGTAGCGTCTTGCATCTTCGGCAATGGTTTGTGCCGTTGGTCTGTCCCATGTTTTTATTTTCAAACAATTGATGACCATCTCTTTGAGTTTTGGCGACCAATGTCCCGGAATGTCAAGTATCTCCGCGCCTCTTTTCTGCGCTAATCCTCCGTTTTCCATGAAAGGCGGATCGCCGGTCATCAGTTCAAACAGAGAGGCGCCCAACGCCCAAACATCACTGGCTTTGATAGGCTGATAATCTGTGTTGAAACGCTCAGGCGCCATATATGACATGGTTCCTGCTTTTGAACCTGCCGATTGCAGCGTGTTACGCACTTTAGTGCTGATACCGAAATCGGTAATTACGAAAGAGTCGCTACTGTCCATCAAAACATTGTCAGGTTTGATATCCTGATGGATGAGAGGCGGTGCCTGTGCATGAAGGTAGGCAAGACCGGAAGCTACGTCATGCAGAAACGTCCATGCCAATTTCTCATCTATTTTGCCGGCTAATTTAATGCTTGATCCGTTTTCGCAAAAGGGCAGGATCAGATAAGGCATCCGTTCATATACATCAAAGTGATTGGGACAAAGAAGGTTGGCATGGTTTAGATTAAAAACCATCCTGAATTCCTGAGAGAATTGTGTTACGCCATCTTCATCTAATCCTCTGCCGGGAGCATATACTTTCAGCGCTACGTTCAAGCCGGCCTGTACATCCTCTGCCAGCCACACTTCTGAATACCCTCCCTGACCCAGCAGGCGGATCAGCCGATAACGGTCATGCTCGCCAAATAAGGCATTTTCTTTTAACTGTATCATGGTAATCTTCTTTTAATATGAAATTTATGGAATAATGATTTTTGACAGGAAAAATAATTTTTCCGTGATAATTCCGGCAACGAAACCTGTTATCAGTACCAATATCAGTACTAATATCCACAACCATATTCGTTTTTTTTCCGGCTTTATTTGTGTCGTACCGTTCTCCGGCACAGATGCTACCTGCCCGCATCCCGACACAATCCTGCAAAGCCCGATGGTCACATTATCGTGCCAACCGGCGTTACGTGCAGCGTCCCATAATGCGTCGCGACATGCTGACATATTCGCGGCGTTTTCGTTCATCACCTTTTCAATGGCGCTGTCGCGCAACACGCCGCAAAGTCCGTCGCTGCACAGCATGATGACGTCGTTGTCGCACAGGGAATATTCCGTGACGTCGGGTATTGCCGCCTGGTTCGGATCGCCCAGACTGCGGGTAATGATGTTGCCGTAGGGATGATTGAAGGAATCATCTTCGCTTATCTGTCCGGAGTCTACCAGACCCTGTACATACGAATGATCGTGCGAGAGGCGTTTCAATCCGTTAGCCGGATTGAAACAATAGGCACGGCTGTCGCCACACCAACCGATGAACGCGGATTGACCGATGATCCACGCCAAAACGATGGTAGTTCCCATACCCTCATTTTCTTCGTTGCTTTTACCATCCTCCTTGATTCGCGCGTCGGCGGCAACGATGGCTTTTTCGATATAGCGGATGATTTTTGCGGAAGTATCGATCAGTTCGTCGGTCAGACGGTCGGACGAAAACCATTCCTTGATACTCTCCACTGCCAGTTTCGACGCCACCTCTCCGGCATTCATGCCGCCCATACCGTCGCAAACAATCAACAGAGCACCTTTTTCGCCCAGGTCTACTTCGTGATCGGTCACGAAACTCCATTGATTGCCGGACAGGTTATCAGTCAACTGAAAATTGTCCTCGTTGTTGGGGCGCCCTGCGGCTTCGCAACGGGCAGCCATGATAAATTTGACAGAGTTCATTTTAAATTGAGTTTAATATGTTTTTGAACATTTTTCTAAAACTTATGTTGAAAATTATTTATTGATTTTTAAAACTATTTTCACCGCAAAATTACAGGTTTTTTTTTACCTGTCAATCACCCAAAAGGGTGAAAATACATATTATTATTTGTGCCCGAAAAAATCATTATTTTTTGTTGTTTGTGTAAAAAGTATTATTTTTGGCAAGTATTTTTTGGAACGATAGACCACCTTGCTTCAACTTAAAAATATCATCGATGACTTGCTTCGCGACAGTCCACAAGCGATGAAACGCATGTTTGATCTGTTTTATAAGCCGCTTTGCTGTTGTGCAGTGCGTTATGCTCACAGTATGCCTGTTGCCGAAGAAATAGTGAGCGATGTGATGTACAAAATATGGCAAAACAGACATAAAGGCTATCGTCCCGAAACTTTTCGCGACTATTTGTTTACCGCAACACGCAATACAGCGCTCAACTACATGAAACATGAACAGTACCGAAAGAAGTATATCGACAGCTGGAGTGACGATCTGCGTAACGAATTGATCGACGAAACGCCATTAGATGCGCTCATATCCAAGGAAAACCAATCAGAACTCAATAACCTGATAGATTCCTTGCCCGATCAATGCCGCAAAGCCTTCCTGATGAGCAGGATGGAGGATATGACTTATGATGAAATCGCTACCCAACTAAATATCTCACAAAATACTGTTAAATACCACATCAAAACGGCATTGCAAAAGCTTCAGGCCGGAGTTGGCAAGCTTGCGGCCTGGTTGATATTATTGTGGACATTTTTTTTGCTTTTTTTGCTGCATATACCTACCCTATTTCCATTTTTAGTTGTATATATAGTATATATTGTATCCGTAAAATAACATGAATTACCCGATAGAAGATTTTATCATCAATTTCCTTGCGCGGAAAGAATCGCCGGAGGACGTGCAAAAGCTGAAAGAATGGCTTGCTGTCGATCCTGTGCGCCGCGACGAGCTGAAACAATGGCTTGCAGCATGGGATTCTGTCGGTATGATGGATGCTACTGATCAAATAGACATTAAGAAGGCATACCAGCGTTTTTTGTTTCGGGTGGGAGCGGAAACAGCGCCAAAAACTTCCTCAAAAAGAATTAGCACTAATAAAATATTCATAACAATAAGTCGGATTGCTGCAATTTTCGTGATTGGTTTTTCGCTGGGGATGCTGTTTCATTTTTATTTGAGGAACAATCAACAGGAACAGGTTGCTTTCATTGAAAATATTGTGCCGCTGGGATCCAAATCCGAAATCAAAATGCCTGACGGAACTACGGCCTGGTTGAATGCCGGCAGCACGCTGCGTTACCCGACCGACTACGGGAAAACCCAACGCAATGTTTATCTCGCAGGTGAAGGTTATTTCAAAGTAACCCAACAAACCGAAAAACCCTTTACAGTACACACAACGCTGGCAATCATAACAACTTTGGGAACAGAGTTCGGCGTGAAAGCATATCCTGAAGAAAATGTTTTGGAAACAACATTAATCGAAGGCGAACTGGCGGTGGAGCATAGCGGAGCGAGCGACGCCTTCGACCGTGTCTTATTGAAAACGGGACAAAAGTTATCGGTTACAGTCACAGATCATCAGCCGGAGGCTATGGTCACGCAACTTGATCGCGACATGGCTGAAGCCCATGTTTCGTGGAAAGAAACTAACTGGCGAATCGAAAGTGAAACATTGCAGCATCTCGCCGTTAAACTTGAGCGGCGTTACAATGTGCGCATTACCGTGGACGATCGGTTGAAAGATATTCGTTTTTCTACAACTCTCAGCGATGAGTCGTTGGAACAGGTGTTGCGGTATATACAAATTTCTATTCCAATCCTGTTTTATATCGACGGAAAAAATGTTGATATCCAATCTGATATGGAAAGAATGGAGTAAGGACAATATGCTTGTGAAGCATGAGATTGATATTTACATGTTTATTCGTTGGTATGTTTTTCATTCATGCCGAAGTTTCATCGCAGGTATATTCGCTTTCGTTGAGAAACACGCCGATACGTAATATAATACACAGTATTGAAAAACAGGGCGATTACCGGTTTTTCTTTAGCGATGATCTGGTAGACCTCAACAGGCGCGTGCAAATAGATATTTCCAATGCCACCATCGAACAATTGCTGGATGAATTACTGAAACCGTATGACATGGATTATCAGATTCTGGAAAACAATATGATCATTATTAAGGCTCATGCAACTGTTAAACAGGATTTTGTCGTTTCAGGAACGGTTACCGGCGCCGACGGCGAGACTTTACCCGGCGTGAACGTGGTATTCAAAGGAATACCCTACGGTACAGTGACTAATCCCGACGGCGTATATACCATTCGCGTTCCTGATAAAAATACGGTACTGAGCTTTTCTTTTGTGGGTTATGCTACCTGCGAAGTGGTTGTGGGTAACCGTACTACCATAAATGTAACATTAGAAGAAGACAGTTACCGGATTCCCGAAGTTGTTATCACTGCTTTAGGTATCAAACGTGCAGAAAAAGCGTTGAGTTACAATATGCAGGAAATAAAGGGCGATGAACTGATCTACGTCAATAACGCCAATTTTATCAATTCATTGTCGGGAAAAGTTGCCGGTGTGCAAATCAATTCCGGTGCGTCAGGACATGGATCAGCCGTTAAGGTGGTGATGCGCGGCGCTAAATCTCTTTCGAAAAACAATAATGCCCTGTACGTTATTGATGGCGTTCCCATGTATCATTCCGGTTCATGGAATAATACTGTTAATGTGGGCTTCTATTCTACTCAGCCGGGTACTGATGCTGTAACCGATCTTAATCCTGATGATATTGAAAGTATTTCATTGCTGACAGGTCCATCGGCGGCAGCGCTCTACGGATATGAAGGCGCCAACGGAGTTGTGCTGATCACCACCAAAAAAGGAGATAACAACGGAACAACGATCTCCGCAGGCAACAGTACAATCTTTTCTACACCGCTGATGATGCCGAAATTCCAGAATAAATACGGCAATATCACAGGCGAATCGGAAAGTTGGGGCAGCGAAACACCATATCGCTATGATCCCGCCTTATTTTTCAACACAGGCAGCAATGTATCGAACAGCATTTCCATATCAACCGGCAACGAAATAAGCCGGACATATTTTTCGATGGCCTCAGTAAATACTTCCGGTATCCTGCCGAATAACAGGTATGACCGCTATAACTTTACTTTCCGTAATACGACTTCTTTCCTGAACAACCGTTTGGTACTGGACATCGGCGCCAACCATATCACACAGAAAGACAAAAATATGGTTTCGCAGGGTCAGTATTTTACTCCGTTGCCGGCATTGTATCTCTTTCCGCGCGGTGAAAACTTTGATGAAATACGTCAATACGAGCGCTATGATGATTTGTCGGGCATCCATACGCAGTTCTGGCCATATGGCGACCAGGGACTTTCGCTGCAAAATCCGTACTGGATCATGTATCGCATGAACAGGGATTCGGGCAGGAAACGGTACAGGTTTTCAGCCGATCTGCAATATCACATCAACGACTGGCTCAACATAACCGGACGGGTTCATGCAGACAACACCGATTTTCGCAATACCGAAAAAAGATTTGCAAGTACATTGGCAACATTTGCCGGTTCAAAAGGTTTTTTCCTTCTCAACAGCAGGCGTGAACAACAGATTTATGGCGACCTGATTGCAAATGCAAATAAATATGCCGGCGATTTCAGTTTCTTTGTCAATCTTGGCGCTTCCATTAAGGATTTGATGATGGACAATCATGACATGATGGGAAATTTGAATCATATAACCAACTGGTTTACAATAGAAAATATCAACCGTATTCAAGGGTTCAGAATGAATGAAGACGGTATAAGACATCAAACGCAGTCCTTATTCGCCAATGCCGAAACAGGCTACAAAAACATGATTTATCTAACCCTTACCGGTCGTAACGACTGGGATTCTGCCCTGTCTTTTTCTGAATCGGGCGACAAATTATTCTTTTATCCTTCGGCAGGTTTATCGGTGTTGATCAGCGAGATGATCAGAATGCCACAATGGATTTCTTTTATGAAAGCGCGTTTTTCATTAACTTCGGTGGGTACGGCTTACGACGTCTATATGACTAAAGAAAATTATGAGTATGACGAACAAACGGATCAGTACCATACATCATCACTGTACCCTAACCGGAATCTGAAACCGGAACTTACCAGGTCTTACGAAGCGGGGTTAAATATGCAGCTCTTCAAGGGCGCGCTTTATCTGGATGCTACATGGTATAAATCAAATACTTTAAATCAGACTTTTATTGCCAATGTTCCGGGATCCGCTTATTCAGGCGTATATGTTCAATCGGGCGATGTACAAAATTCAGGAATCGAACTGGCATTGGGAGTAAATGGGAAATGGGGCGATTTTAAGTGGAACTCCCATCTGACATACAGTATGAATAATAATGTGATCAAAAAACTTGCCAATGGTATTAAAAATCCGGTAACCGGCGAAACCATCCACATGCCTTATCTTGATAAGGGTACGCTTGGCAGTAGCGGTTCGCCGGAGATAAGGCTTGTAGAAGGCGGTTCAATGGGCGATATATACGTCAGACGCGAATGGAAGCTCGACAACAACGGTATACTTCAAATTGATGAAAATACATTGCTTCCGTATTTGTTCGATTCGGATTATAAAAAAGCAGGTTCAGTGATGCCTAAAGTATATTCGGGATGGAAAAATACCATATCCTGCAAGGGTATAACACTCAATTTTTTGATTAACGGGCGTTTTGGAGGCGTGGTTGTTTCCAATACTCAGGCGTTGCTGGATCGCTATGGCGTTTCTGAGTACAGCGCCAAAATGCGCGACAGGGAAATAGTCGTCAAAAATATGTCCCTGCCGATCAGAGATTATCTGAATATCGTCGCCGCCGGAACCGGTCAGGGAGCGCATTATGTATACAGCGCTACCAATCTCCGTCTTGGTGAATTAAGTATTCATTATGCGATCCCAAAAAAATGGACAGGAAATTTTGCTGACATTACCATAGGACTTGTTGGCGTTAATCTTGCGATGATATACTGCAAAGCGCCTTTTGATCCGGAATTAGAAGCCTCGGTGACTAACAGTTACTATACCGGCGTCGATTATTTCATGCATCCGGGTTTGAGGAGTGTCGGAGTACAGGTTAGGGTACAGTTCTAAAGCAGGTATTTTTTCATCAGGCCGATGAGCTTGTTAGCGTCTATGGGTTTTGAGATATAATCGTTGCAACCTGCCTGTAATGCTTTATATTCATCATCCTGCATGGCATATGCCGTTTGAGCGATAACCGGCAATTGCGGACGTATGGCCTTTATTTGTTTGGTAGCATCCAAACCGTTGATATTTGGCATTTTGATGTCCATCAGAACAATATTGATGTCAGGATTCGTTTTAACCGCATCAATGGCCTGAAGTCCGTCTCCGGCATGTATAAGGACTGCACCGGTTTCTTCAAAAAGAACTTCGAGAAACATGTAATTCACGATTTCATCTTCAGCGATCAGGATAGATTTACCTTTCCAGATGTTGTTGATTGAAGTGGTCTTTGTCTGGGCGGGAGACTCCTTTTGTGATTGCAGTATGCTTTCAGACTGCAGGTCTTCAACATCGCCCTCCAGTTTCACCGGTATGTAATCTACACTGAAATAGACGGTAGTACCCATTCCCTGCTGCGAATCAATACGTATTCTGCCGCCCATTTTCTTTACTAAGCGGTTGACGCCTGACAGGTTTTCAACAGTTTCGCTTAGGTTATCATCAGATGAAACAAAATACTTGCTCATTTCTTCGAGGATAACCGGTTCAAAACCATTACCAGTATCTTCCACAAAAAGCTGCAACACATTGTTTTCCAAAATCCGGTAACCGACCTTGATATATCCCTTGTCGGTATATTTGACAGCATTATTGATCAATACCTTAAAAACTGACTTCACAGTTTCTGTATCCATATATACAGAGAGGTTAGGAATAAAATTCCTTTCGTCGAGCAAGAACATGATTCGCTTGGATTGCGAAGCTATGGCTTTGCTGTATTCTGTTTTCAATTCTTTTAGAAAATCATTCAGTTGGCAAACTGTTTCACTACTTGTCATATCATTATGTAATTATGGGCTTGGAAAAAATTTGCTGTAAAGTTACAATAAATATTATTCATTTTTTCAAAAAAAAATGATAATAAATATATCTTATTATAAATCAATTATTTTAGAAATAACTTTGTTAACTATTTCCGGCTCAAAACCACGGCTTATGCCAAAACGAAACAATTTTCCTTTGGTTTCGATGTAATTTTGTTTCGTTGAAGGCTGACAAATGTTTTTGTACTTTTTTTGCAACTCTGTGATCAATATCTGGTTATATTCGGTAACGTCAATTTCTGACAGAACACTCATAACTATATCCATATCAATGTTTTGCGCACGAAGCATGTAAATCATTTTCACCCGTCCCCATTTGTTGAATCGCAGTTTATCCTTCACAAAAGCTTCCGTGTAGCGACGTTCGTCCACAAACTTTTGTTCGACAAGAAAATCAACTAATTCGTGAGCTTCGGCAGGCGTACAACCCCACGTTACCGCCTTGTCAAACACGTCCTTTCGGCAACATTCCCTTCTGCTGCACCATTGCATGGCTTTCGATTTAGTTTCTGGTTTCAAGTTTCAGGTTCCACTAATCACTAATCACTATCAACTATTCAGATAGCCCAGATTCTTCAGATAAATTTCATCATTTCGCCAATCTTTCTTTACCTTAACAAAGGTTTCGAGAAAAATCTTTTTTCTGAAAAAGCGTTCCATTTCTTTGCGGGCTTCGGTGGCAGTTTTTTTCAGCGCTGCTCCTTTTTTCCCGATCAGTATTGATTTTTGGGTATCGCGTTCTATAAATATCAATGTTTGGATGCGAATAATATCTTTAGTTTCCTTAAACGATTCTACAACCACTTCGCTACAATACGGAATTTCTTTTTCATAGTTCTCAAAAATCTTTCCGCGCAATATTTCCGACACAAAAAAACGTTCGGGTTTGTCAGTCATTTCGTCTTTCGGATAATAGGCAGGGCCTTCAGGCAAAGCATTCCGGATAACCATACCCACTGTGTCTACATTGAACTTTTCTCTGGCAGATACCGGAATGATCCTTGCAGCAGGGAGTAAACCCTTCCACACATCGCTCAATGTATCAAGTTTTTCGGGCGTAGTCAGGTCTATTTTGTTGATGACCACCAGCACGGGAATATCCAGACGCATTATTTTTTCGATATATGCGGCATTTTTATCGGGTGTTTCCACTACATCGGTCACATATACCATCACATCTGCATCGGTGAAAGCAGTGTGTACAAAATCCATCATGCCTTCATGCATCCTGTATTTAGGTTTGATGATACCGGGCGTATCCGAGAAAACAATCTGGTAATCCTCGCCGCTGACAATACCCATGATACGATGCCTGGTGGTTTGCGCTTTAGCTGTAACCACCGACAAATGTTCACCTATGAGTACGTTCATCAACGTTGATTTACCTACGTTGGGATTTCCAATGATATTTACAAAACCGGAACGGTGCATGACATTGAATATTACGGCACAAAATTACATGAAATTTTTTAAATACTCCCATACAGAAAAAAACCTGATAAAAAAAATATTCTGTCCGGCAGACGGTATTGCAGTATTACTGTTCGAAGAAGAAGTCTCTTAACTCCTTGATATCGTTTGGTGAAAAGTTGGAACTGTCATCAAATAAATCATTGATGGTTTTCAGGAGTTCATCGAAAGATATATAACCATCGCCATTTGCGTCCACTCTTTTGAATTTGTCAGGGATGGGCATAGCTTCGCCGCGTCGTGCCCTGTTTTGCATTCTGCTCGTCAACAGATACGATTCAACATCGTTGCGACGGATAGCATCGGCATTGAGCAGTTCAACCACCGTATTTTCAGTGATTTCCACACCAAACTCATCAACAATGGCACCCGGACGCGAATTGGGCTCGCGGTCCAAATAATCGGGAACACCGTCGCCATCGGTATCGAAAGGACAACCATTATCAGGATCCACCGGCACTCCCTCAGGCGTATCGGGACATTCATCCCACCAGTCGAATACACCGTCGTTGTCCTGGTCGCCGTACATAAGATCTGTGTCATAATCATCTATATCAGCTGTGCGTAACAATTCTTTTATCGTTTTGGGAGGAGAGAATAAATCCAGATGCAGCGACAGATAAGAAAAAGTAAACATATTGTTGCCAGACTTTCCTTTGTAGTCCGGATTTTTGGCTTTTGAAGATTTATCGTCTATCAGATCGGTAAAGGCATAATGTAACGAAGTAGCTGCACGCAAGGTAATACGGGGCGATACATTGAAATCTATTCCGACGTCAACAGGAATCGCTACGGCAAACTGGCTGTATTTTCCCAGACCGCTTTGATTTTCGTGCCGGAGGTCTGTTTCAAATTTATAATCGCGGGGAATGATATTTGCATTCGGATTAGTGATTTCAGATCCATCACGAATCGTTCCATCTGTCCAGTAAAAATAATGTACATTCAGATCGCTATTTTTATAATTGGCTTTTGTATCAAATTGCAATGTTTCTACTCCTGCAGAAATAAACGGTTCGAAATATCTGCTTTTTACCCACGGCTTAAAATTATAGTGAAAATTAACTCCAAAACTATATATGCTTGATTTGAAATTCAGGTTGTTCTTCCATGCGTCATCATCGGGCACTAGTGGTATCCAGCGTTGTGTACCGGAAAGTGAACCGGTCAGGAACACTAAGTTGGCGCGAATAAATTGCTTTTTCGTCTCCTTGCTCAGAAACATGGATACATTAACACGATATCCGGGTTGCCCCACCGTATAACTGCGGTAGGCGTCGTTCACATTACCGAAAAAACTGAAATATCCGGTTCCGACCCCAAGTACCGGCATGTGTACAGGATTTTCAACTTCCACCATACGTGTCAGCAAGGCTTCAATTTCTTCTTCTGACTGCGAATAAGCAGGAAATATCTTTGCTGCTATTACTGCAAATACAAGTATTATCTTTTTAAAATTTCTCATATCTGCGCTTTATTTAGACCATTTTTGATTTAATGCCATCAGCGCTTCCTGTACGGTAATTCGGTTTCCGTTGTCGTAAGCGGCAATAAATGCATCATTGAGTTTGGAAGTGTTGCCCAGATGTACCCGGTAATTCCTTGCATCCTGATAATCGGCAAATGAACCAACCGTGTATTTGAACCAGCCATCATGTGTTTCTTTTGCTACCGAGTATTCTAACCTGAAACTTCTGAAATGTCGTTGCGTATTCACCGGTTTGTGTCCGGCAGCGATTTGTACGCGGTAGTAAACGCCCGATTCAGGTTTGAGCAGGTCGCTGGCGTCGTTGTTTACGGTACCGGTTTTTACGGGAGGTACAGTTGCAACCGAAACGGCGGGTGTGGTGGTCGTCGTGCCGGAGGTGGTTGCGGTGGTGGTCGCAGTAGTGGTTGTGTGAACAGACGATGGTTCAACCGTCATTGGTTGTTGTTCTATTGCCTGAACTGAAATGCCGCGCAAAATACCGTTCACCCCTGCGATGTTCAAACCGGTCAGTTTTTCTTCTCGTTCAATAATGTCGGACGAGAAAGTACGTTCGTTGATCATATATGAAAATACACCCGCGATATGTATTGACTCAGGGTTGGGAATTACGCCTTCTTCGGGGATCAATTTATAAGTCACTGTAAAATATGGTTCGGCAGGCAAGTCCATCCATATGAATTTTGCTGTCTGATTCGCAAACGAAAATATTCCGTCTTTACTGTCGATGCTTGCGGCAATGTATCCTTCAGGCACTGTTTCTTCTATCTTGGCAAATTTCTGAACGGCATCCCTGTTGATCAGCAACGTCACCAGAAAAACTTTATCTTCGTTCACCCATACCGGTCGCTGACGCAAAGCTGCGGTTTGTCCGCCGTTTGTAGCAAGCGCTTCGATGCCGGCTATTTTGGAATAATGAATCACATCGACCTGCATTGCCGTACTCACATTCGGTGAAGGGCTAATGGCCAGCATCCTGGGCTGTTGATCAACTGTTTTACGCTCATTGTTGTCGATATACGTAAAACTTCCGCCCAAATTAGTTTTTCCGATTAACCGCTCGTTGGCAATGATTTTGTACGAAAACGTGATTCTGTCATCATCAGGAACAAACAACCAAACCAAACGTACTGTCTGATCCTCGAAACTGAAAGTGGCATTTGCAGAATTAAGCTCCATAGCAGTGAACCCGTAGGGAAGATTCTGCTGAAACCTTGCATAGTCCGTTACTTTTCCCTTGTTGATGGTAACAGTGACTGTAATTTCCGTACCCGCTTCAATCATATCGGGCATATCCATCGTGATCGTCACATCATTTCGGAATATCTTAAAAAATGACGAAAACATGATGAACAGAAAGCCTGCAATTATCAGTGTAAAAAAACGATTCATAAGTATTATTGATATGAATTATTTACTTTAAAAAGACGGTACAAAGATACATAAAAATGTATTTACATGATACACATATACATTTAAAAATTTGGACTTAATAAATATTTTGAATAGAATTTGTTAATGATTTCGACAGCGCTGTCGGTATCATCAACGATATGAAAAAGTTCTAAATCTTTGACACTAATGTAATTATCATGTTGCAGCATCGCCTCTTTTATCCAATTGACCAAACCTTCCCAATACGATTTTCCAACCAATACAATCGGGAACTGGCCGATTTTTTCGGTCTGAATCAACGTCAAGGCTTCGAATAGCTCATCCATGGTGCCTAATCCACCGGGCATGGCAATAAATCCCTGAGCGTATTTCATGAACATGGTTTTCCGAACATAAAAGTGGTCAAAAGTGATGAGCTTGTCGGGGTCGATAAACAGGTTGGCCGACTGTTCGAAAGGCAGATTAATATTCAACCCTACGGAACGTCCTTTTCCCCGCGTGGCGCCAAGATTAGCGGCTTCCATGATACCCGGACCGCCGCCGGTTATAATACCGTAACCAAATTGTGTTAATTTGAATGCTATTTCCTCGGCCATCCTGTAATATTTGTGGTCAGGCGGCGTGCGTGCAGAACCGAAAATAGAAACACACGGTCCTATACGGCTTAATTTTTCAAATCCCTCGACAAATTCCGACATGATTTTAAAAATACGCCAGGAATTTTCTGTTTTGATTTCGCTCCAACTTTTGTTGTTGAAAGCGTTTTTGATTTTTTCTTCGCTTGATGATGTCATTTAAAAAATATAATATATACTACTTCTGTTGCTTTTACGAGAGTTCGTGCAATTTTGTTTGCTTTTTTTGAAAATTTTGTGTGAGTTTTATGTTTGATAATCATAGGAATATGATTATCTATTTGGTTATAAGAGAGATAGAATAATCTTTCCCATATTTGTAAATATCAAGATGTTTGTTCATGTAGCCACTGAAAGGGTCTATTTTTTCAAAACGGAAATCGGATTGGAGCATGGGCATTCTGAAATTTGGGATGCAGCGCCCAAAATCTTTGCCGTATTTCTTCATGGCCGATACAAAAAAGTAAGTGATATCGTATCCCAGAAAGGCAAACTGATATGCGTATGGAGAAATTACATCAAGGCCGGTAAGCATGGTCGGTTCCGTATAATAATACTTTCGGAACTGATGCAGGAAATTTTGTACCGGCTGTTGTTCATAATCAATGTAAAATGCTGTAGAATAGTGAAATTCAAGCGTGTGCAGATATTCCATGTCAAGTTTTGTGAATTTTGTCCAGCTGGCCGGCCCGTAAAGATTGATATGATAACTGTTCGATGCAGCATTGAGTTTTACGGTAACAATATTTACAAATGTTTCGACAGACGAGGGAATAATTACCACGTTCATCTGTTCTTTTTTCAGGTATTTATTAGGTTCCTGCAGACTGTCAGTTCGCATTTGGAGAATGGTCAGGTCAGCTTCGGCAAACACCGTTTTCAGCCTGTTGCGGTAAGCGTTAAAAAGCGTTTGGTCTGCTTCTGATCTGTTGCCGATCAAGGTTATATGTATATTTTCCTGTTTTGAGATATGGTCTATGATCGCGCCAACCGTATTGATTTCGCCGGTGCTTACCTGCATCAGATACGGGTTATTTTTGAGCGACTCTGAATTGATGGCAATCGGCGATACATAATAAATTTTATTTTCGCGGGCAAAAGTTGCTACCTGATCCACTAATTCCGTGTAAAACGGGCCAATGATCAGATCCATATTCCTCATTTCCGGGCTCCTCAGTAATTGTGCCATTTTTATGGTGTCGCGCATGGTGTCAAATTCTGATATTCTGGCATTTAGACCCTGTTTTTTCAAAGAGTCGATAGCCAGCAGGGCGCCCTGGTAAAATTCGAGTGCGTTGGCCGAACGCGGATGAATCCAATACCGTCCGTCTCTATACCTGAACCGTCCTTCATTATCCTTCACCAATCCTGAATCAGGCGCGGAAGCCGGAGCGTTGTCGGCCAGAAAAAAAGGCAAAAACATGGCTATGCGAAATTCGTTTCGCGTTGTTTCGGCACAGTCCGAATCATTGTCTTCAACAAAACCGTTATACAGGGATGGCGTTTCAGGTTCATTGTTGTACGTTTGCAAGTCCTGACGGATAATGACGGTATCGGCTTTTGTAACCGGAAGACTGATGGGTGCGGCATCCGGCAGGGGTATCTTTACCTGTTGTCCAACCCTCACTCTTGGGTCTTTTGCATTGATTTCGGGATTTATCTCAAAAATTTCGTTCAGATTAATATTATAGTTTCTGGATATTGAGAAAAGTGTTTCGCTGCGCTTTACCGTATGCAACACATGGGCAGGTTTCTGTTCGACAGGTTGTACATCGCCGGCGGTCTTTTTGGGAATGGTTACTACCTGTCCGACCTGCAAATCCGAATGTTCCAAATCAGGATTGTACCTGAACAGTTCTTCCCTGCTGATGTTGTAGTTCTGCGTGAGCCAATACACAGTTTGCTCTTTTTCGGTGATGTGATAGATGAATTGTGCCGACTGTAGCTGCATTCCTGTTGGAGTTTCATTTGCGTCAACGGGAATTTTCAGTTCCTGACCAATCTTGATACCTTCAAAAGCATCGGGATTATTGAATACAACATCCCGTTGCAATACATTATATGCCCTGCTGATTGAATAGAGTGTTTCACCCGGCTTAACGGTGTGCAAATAAAAATTTTTCCCGTCGATGACCACTTTTGTTTTTGACGGAACAACCGTCACCTGCGATTGAGCAGGTTGTGTGATGAATATCCCTGTCAGGAAAAAAATAATGATACGTAATAAATCCATTATGTGATGTATTGTTTTACTTCGCAAAACTAATAATATTTTTGATGTGTCAGTAAAAATATTTTTTTCACTTCAACCTAAAAAACTATTTTTGCAAATCAGATATTCAAAGAATAGATTTTTCAATGGCAAAGAAAGAATCAGGCTATCGTCAATCAATAGAAGAGATTGAAGCAATATTAGCGAAAATAGAAAGCGGCGAAACCGACATCGACATTTTAGCCGCTGAAACCAAACGTGCAGCAAAAATTTTGCAGGAATGTAAAGAAATACTTTTCCGAACGGAACATGAAGTGGAGAAAATCATGAAGAATGAGGAGTGATTTCAACTATCTTATTGAGCGTCACGTACCACAGAAAGCCTTTCACAGAGCTATATCCCATCCTGCGCAGATAGTCAATGTAGCGCAACAGCTGGTGCCGGTATTTCTCCGATTCAAGTTCGCCAAACTTGTAGTCAATGACTTGTACTTGTCCGTTATCGTAAACAATCCGGTCGGGTCGTTCAATGGAGCCGTCGGGTAGCAGGATTTCTGCTTCGGTTTTCACTTGTATATCCGGCGCAAACCATCGGCTGACAATAGGATTGTCAAGTGCCTGGTGCACCATATCAATGATGTGTGTACGTTCCGTTTCAGACAGTTTTCCTTCGGTAATCATCAGGGCGAGGCAATGCTCCAGATCGGCAGTGGTAACAATGGTGCGGAAAATTTCGTGCAACAACAGGCCTTTGTCGATTTGCGCACCACGTGTTTCGTTGGAAATGAGATAGATACCGTTTCTGGCAATATGAGGAATTGAAAATTGAAAATTGAAAATTGAAAATTGAAAATGATCTGCATCTGTTGTTTTCTTTTTGGGCTCCTTTGCAGTCAAGGCGCCAAGTTCAAAACACAGGTTTTCAGGATGCCAGTAGTCGTTGAGGCAAATGTCCGTACTTTTCTCATTTTTTTCAGGGGAGAGGGTAGGGGAGAGGGGCTGTTGAAATACCCCATGAAGTAAATCCTTTACATCTGCAAAACCTTCCCTCACCTGCTGCGGCGTTGAAATGAACAGCGCTTTACGGGCACGGGTAAAAGCAACATACAGCAAATTGAGATTGTCGATATACGACAACATTTTTTCGTGAAGGTATTCTTTTACAAAAATAGTATTGCGAAGCGCCTGTTCAAATTTCAACGGAAGGAGTTTTATAATGTTGAACGGTTCAGCGGCAGGCCGGCACCACAGTGTTTTTCCCGACTTGCACAATGGCCAGTTACAAAAGGGAATAATGACGGCGTCAAACTCTAATCCCTTCGATTTGTGGATGGTGATCAACCGGATAGCATCCTGATTATCGGGCATGTTGACGTATTTCCTGTGTTTTTCTTCTTCCCACCAGTTGAGAAACGAACGGATGTCAGTGGCTTCGCGGCGGGTGTATTGCAGCAATATATCCTGAAATGCCTGCAAAAAAGGAACCTGCCCGGTGTTTTGATATAAATTGTACTGATGGATCAGCTTGTCGGAGAGTTCGTAAACAGGTAGATTCCTGATTCCTGATTCCAAAATTCCATGATTCCATGATTCCACGATTCCATCTTCCAATTCCTGAATCCTTGAATTTTTGAATTTTTGAATTTTTGAATTGTATTGGTGTTGCAGAAATGCACGGTTCACCGAATCGTCCGGATCAATGATGTAACGCATGGCTGCCACTAACCATTTTACTGCCGGTGAATTGCCAATCAGCAGCGATTCATTGGACAACACATCATAACGGTAATTTGAATCAGGATGAGCCTGACTGTATTCCATCAATGTTTTGACAATGCTTTGTGCCTCCCTGTTTTCACGTACAAGGATGGCGATATCGGACAAACCGTAACCCAGGTCCTGTAATTCTTCGATTCGGCCGGGCAGATGTTCCAATACTTTGTCGTACCACGTTTTTTCTGCGTCCTTTTCTTCGGCAATCATTGTCAAATGAACATATCCCTTTTCGTTCCTGCGTTCGGGTAAATACTGATAACAGTCCCGATATGCTTCAGACATCGAGGCAGCCAGAGCAGACAGGTATTCCTCACCGGCAGCATCTTTTTCCTCGTTCAGAAAAGCCATATTCATTTGCAAAACTGCTTCGCGGAAAAAAGCATTGTTGAAACCTGTCACTTCAGGTGAACTTCGCCAGTTCTCATTCAGGTTTTGTACCTGTACGTACTGCGATCCCAGGTTTCGTTCCACCTGTTCCGACAGGATTTTCCAGTCGGTATTTCGCCAGCGGTAGATGGACTGTTTTACATCGCCGACAATCCAGTTGCGGTAACCCGAAGCAATGCTGTTTGCGATGAGCAGACGAAAATTGTCCCATTGTATGGCTGAAGTATCCTGAAACTCGTCGATCATGAAATGATTGTAAAAATTGCCTACACGCTCGTAGATAAACGGGGCGTCGGCATTGGCGATGATCGTTTTGAGAAATCCTGACGCCTTTGAAAGCAGGAACAGGTTCTGGTCGCTGGCGTATTCGTTCACATAATCCATCAGGTCAAAAAGTATACCCAACACGTTGATTTGTTTCAGAATAATGGTAGCCGTAGCTATTTCCTGTGCATGTTTTTCCTGATAAGACGTCATTATTTGCAGCATTTCGCCCAGCCCGCCTTCATAAGCTTCCAAAATGGCGTTTTTTTGCGGCGAGTTTTTGCTGTACCATCCTTCAACGCTTTCGAGCGCCCGTATGACGTAAGTGTTTTGCAGCGATTCCTGTCTTTCTGCCAGCTTTACAAAATATCCTCCCACACCTCTCTGTTTCTGGGCAAAGCTATCCACATCCAGCCCGAAGTGATCTATCATGGATATAGCCTTTCGGGCGTCCCTTTGCAGATTATCCCTGTACTTGTCCACCAATTGCTGTAAACGCTCTCGGTAAATTTTCAATTCGTTTTTGCCGGTACTTTCTTTTAGCAGATTAAGGTCAAAGTTTTGTAATTCTTCGCTGAAAATTTCCCTTCCAATCCGCAGCACATCGGCGTCTGATTTGAAGTTCCACGACTTTCCTTCTTCAATTTTTCGTTTGGCCCATTCCACCAGCCAATCTTTCAGGAAATCGTTTTTGTCAATATTGTCTAACAACAGGTTGGTTGCTTTTTCGAGTACAGATTTCTGGTCAAGTTCCACATCATAACCGGCATATAAGCCCATTTCGCGGGCAAACGAACGGATTATTTTCTGAAAAAAACTGTCGATGGTAACTATCGAAAAATGAGAATAGTCATGCAGCAGATGTGTCAGTGATTTTGAAGCTCCGGTTGGCAGGTCGTTCCCGTGTACTCCCGTTTCCTTTGCCATATCCCTGATATACTTCTCATCCTTGCGGTTAGATAATCTGTACAGATCACGCATGATACGGCTTTTCATTTCCTCTGTAGCCTTGTTTGTAAATGTTACGGCAAGAATACGCCGGTGGTAGTTAGCGCTGTGCAGCAACAACCTGATGTATTCGCGGGTGAGGGTATAGGTTTTTCCTGAACCTGCCGATGCGCGGTATATGGTGAGATGATTGATAATAGTTTTACCTGTCTTTTTTGTCTATTTCATGCAAAATTTTCAAATTCTCCGAGTCCCAATAAACCGGTTTTCCCGAATGATAACTCTCGAAACACAGCACAGCAGGAACAGCGGTTTGCACGGCAAATTTGACGTCTGCCTCTATTCCGGTTTTTTTTCGGATACCGTCAAAAAAGCGGGTGAAATGATCAAGATGACATTTATTGTAAGCTTTCTCCACAAACAACAATTCGTTATCGCTTATTTGCTGAGGCTTATCAATAGTATTGCCTATAGAAGCTAAAGCGCCAAAATCTGCAACTGAAATTTTTGTACTCTTTTTCAGGGTTACTTTGTCCCATTCCACCCTGACTGTTCCTTCACTTCCGATGATGGTAAAATCCAGACTGCCCCATTTTTTCGACACACCGTCGGCATAGTTGGCTGTTAATGCCGCTTTGAAAGCTCCCATTCCATTTTTGGCGGGATAGTCGAAATAACCCAGCATGATGTAAGGCGTATCGCCAATGCCGTCGTCATCGCCTGTGGTGTATACTTTTTCGGGACCCGGAGAATTCATGATGTATTGTAAACTTGATAACACATGAACAAATAAATCGCCTGCAATACCGGTTCCGTAGTCTTTCCAGTTGCGCCAGCAGAAAAAGCGTGATGGCTCAAAGTCTACTTTGGGCGCATTCATTATATAACGATCCCACCAAATATCTGCGGGCAAAAGACCTTCGGGCGTTCTACATGCGCTTCGCGGGCCGGAAGTGAAGGCTGCTTCCACCAGATTAACCCTGCCGATTGCTCCGTTTTGCACCAACTGTTTCGCTTTTCTATTGCCAATGGAGGACATGCCCTGACTGCCCGATTGAAACACGCATCCACTTTGTTCCTGAGTTTTGATCAGGTCATTACATTCAGCAATTTTGTGTATGACGGGCTTTTCGCAATATACATGCTTCCCTGCTTTCATAGCTTCGATGCTGATTTTTTGATGCCAATGATCAGACGTCCCGATAATAACGGCGTCCACGTCATTACGCGATAAAATATCCTTGTATTCGCGTGTTGTAAAAATATTATTTCCCCATGTTTTCTTTGCATCCTGCAATCGCTGATCATAAAGGTCGCATACGGCAACGAGTTTTACGCCGGGCACCTGCAAAGCCGTCCGTGTATCGCTTGTTCCCTGATTGCCTTTTCCGATAAGCGCGATACGAACAGGAAAATCATCCTGAAAATGAGTTTTACTCACCGATTGTGAGCCAATTGATTCTTTTCCGAAAAGCAAATGAGGAAAAGCTGATGCCGCAACTCCGCCGGCCATCATTTTTTTGAAAAATTTTCTTCTGTCTTCCATAAAACCTGAAACTTTAAAACTTTAAACCTGAAACCTGAAACTGCCTAATAACCGGCCTCCAACTGCCTTGCACGTCCGATATTGATGATTTTACGGTTGAAAAACGCCACGACGAAAGCATCTTTAAAACCATATTCATGTACTTTCCGCAAAGCATCATCGGCATCGGAAAATCTGCTGAACAGACCTGCATAGTATTTGGTGGCTCCATTGTCCGTCTTTTCGCCCGAAATTGGCGTCAATCCTTTAAAAGCATTTGCAGCTAAGGGTTTACTGAAAGCGCCCAATTGTATCTTGTATATCACGCCATCGGGCAAAGGTTCATCGATTGGCGCCGGATTTCCCGCTGAATAAGGCGATCTGGAAAGGATGGCAAATTCGGCGTCGACGGTTACTGTTGGTACCGGCGTTTCATCGAAAACTGCCGCTTGAGCAAACCATTCGTTGGCTTTCTTTTGTAATGCCACAGCCAACGCTTCATGATCACGTATTGCATTTTTTATGTCATTTTTTTCTGATTCGGCAGCCGCAGACAATGCCGTTACCTGCGTTTCTACCAAACGCTGCATCGAATCGGCCTGCATTTGAAAACGGAGTCCCTGCGCCACAGCTTCGTTCCGGGATACCTGCCCGTAAACCGTCAAATGTAACGGCATCCAAAGCACATAAAACAGATATAGCGATTTGCTCATTCCTTTTTTTTCGACAAAGATATGAATTATTCATTATTTATATTACCTTTGCAGTTCATTTTTAATTCTTCAAACCATGCAAAATATATTTCGAATATTCTGTTTTATATTGTTCACATGTTTCATAACAGCTTGTAATCAACCTGAATGTCAATTTTCATTCACTGTTTGCGGCAAGTTGCCCGAATATCCTGCTGTTATCAAAGCAGGGTATGAAGGTATGGAATTAATTGTGAGCGATTTTTTCGTACCAGGAAGTGATGAATCTGTTTTCCAGGCAAATCTGGATCTAATGAAGCAAATGAATGCAAAAATTGTTTCGTGTATGCAATTCATTCCCGCCTATCTCAAGATGACCGGCCCTGAAGCTGTACATGATGAAATTTTAGTATGGGCAGAAACAACTTTTCGCCGTGCTCAAAAGGCTGGTGTTCCCTACATTGTGCTTGGCAGCGGCGACTCCCGGATGGTTCCTGACGGATTCAGTATGCAGGAGGCTATGCAACAAATCACCGATCTGTGTAAACGGATGGCGCCCATAGCGCAAAAATACGACGTGATCATACTGGTAGAGCCGCTTGCCAGAAAATATACCAATATTATTTTCACCTTAGCCGAAGGCGCAGCTATTGTAAAAGCCGTCAATCACCCGAATGTTCAGTTACTTTGCGATATCTACCACATGTTGCGTGAGAATGATCCTGCCGAAGATATTGTCAAATATGGCGAATTTATCCGTCATTGTCACATTGCCGAAAAAGAAGACCGAACTGCTCCCGGAACAGCAGGCGACGATTTCAGACCATATTTCAAAGCATTGAAACAAATCAATTACAGAGGCAGCGTTTCTCTTGAAGTAGAGTATGTTGGCGGTAAATATATGTGGAACGATTTTGAGAAGGAACTCATTTCTGCATTAAATTACATGAAACGGCAGTGTAAACAATAAACAACCGGGAATGGAAACCAATCCGATCATTTCATTCAGTCATGCAGAAATTTTTCATGGCGATCATTTGGTTTTGAAGGATGTGAATTTTTCCATCCTTCGCGGTGAGTTTGTTTACCTGATCGGGAAAGTAGGCAGTGGAAAAAGCAGCCTTGTGAAAACACTGAATGCTGAACTTTCTTTATATAAAGGTCAGGCGCATGTTGTTGGTTTTGCTCTGCATCTGTTGAAAAAGAGACAGAAACCATACCTTCGTCGCCGGATGGGTATTGTATTTCAGGATTTTCAGTTACTTACCGATCGTACGGTGTATGACAACCTGTTTTTCGTGTTGCAGGCTACCGGATGGAAAGCGAAAAACAATCCCGGACAGCGGATTGATGATGTGCTGCAAATGGTAGGTTTGTCGAAAAAAGGCTATAAAATGCCGCATCAATTATCGGGCGGCGAACAGCAAAGGGTAGCCATTGCCCGCGCGTTGCTTAACGCGCCTGACCTTATCCTTGCCGACGAGCCAACAGGAAACCTTGATCCGGAGACTTCTCTGGAGATCATGGATATACTCGTCGAAATCAAAAATGCAGGAAAAACAGTGTTGATGGTAACTCATAACTACAATTTGCTGAAAAAATATCCCTTCCGAACTTTGAAATGCGAAAATGAGCGGGTAACAGAAGTGAAAGGTTTACAGGAAATAGATTTTACCGCACTGATGGATAGTTAAAAAATTCTCTTTCTATAAATTCGAAATTGATTCCACAATCATTTCAAGACCTTCCAGATTTTTTTGGTAATAGTCTGAAAGGATTGCTTTTATCACATCATCAGGGAGTTCTTCCGGTATTTCGCTTTCGAAATCGTCATTGACAGAGTCGATGATGTTCTGCACATCGTTTAGTACATCCTGTCGGTTCCATTGATCAAAATCCTTGATAATCTCTTCTATCTGAACGGCTACGATATTCATTTTTTCCAGATAACAAATCTTCATATCACTGGCATTTTCGCATGACGTCAGTTCATTTTGTTTCACGGATTTTTGCCAGACAATACCTGCCGAGAACGAAATGGCAATAGTGGCGGCAATAGAAATGCTCCATCGCAATGAAGTTATTTTCAATTTGTTGTGATTTATTTTTTTCTGAAACCTTTCAAAATGACCTGCTGTGGGTTCCTCGTCAAACAGACTTTTATGGTCGCGGATATATTTTTCTAAATTGTCCATTATTAATGATTTTCAGTTTTCAATTTCTTTAACATGCCGGCTAACTTTTCCCGTCCGCGTACATATTGCGAACGCACGGTTGATTCTTTGATTTGCAGCACACGGGCTATTTCTTCAAACTCACATTCATCAAACAGGCGCATAGACAAAACGATACGGTATCCGTCGGGCAGGCGGTTCATTTCACGTTTGATGGCTTCCACAGACAATTCCGGTTCTTCTTCCGGTTCCTCACCGGCAATGGACAGTTGATCGTCTAACTGCATGAAAACCTGATTTTTCCTGCGCACCCTGTCGATCGACGTCCGTATGGCAATGCTTTGGCTCCATGAACAGAAGGCTTTTTCGTTCTGCAAATCGTCCATATGGTCAAATAACTTCAAAAACACATCGTGCATGACCTCTTCGGCGTCCATCGGATTCCCGATGATACGCAGACAGGTGTTGTATATTCTTCTGTAATGGAGTTCATACAATTCACGCTGGAATTTCGGAGATTTTTTATCCTTTTGAAATATGGACATCGTGGCCGTACTTTCTTTGATTGTTGATTTGTTCTACTATATAGACGGGACGAATTTGTTTTTGCTGCATCAAAGATAAAAAAAATTATTTAAAAAAATGTCGCATAATTAATATTATGTTAAATATAATTTGAAGATAACAGGGGAAATTTTTAAATTTCCCCTGTTAAAATCTTATCTCCCTAACTTTTCAGAAATCGCATTATATTTTGATTCCAATTCAGGATATTTTGTTCTCAAACGATAATATAATGTTCTCAATATTTCCATGGTTTGCGTTTCATCCGGATTCAGTTCAAGAGCTTTTTCCAATGGTGGAATAGCTTTTGCAAACTCTTCATCTGCCAGATTCTTCTTTGTCTCAAATTCAGCATTTGTTTTTGCATCATTTGCTTCATCCATCAGTTTTACAGCATGGTTATAATATGTGACAGCCTTATTGAAATATGGATCAAAATATTTTGGGTCGACTTCTATGGCTGCATCATAAGCTGCAAGTGATTTCTCAATTTCGCCAAGTTGGTCAAGAACCCTTCCCTGAGCAAAAAGAAGAATCGGATTTTTAGGATCTTTGGCAACAGCCTGTTCAATATATTCCAAAGTTTTATGATTTTCACCACGCGCCATATAGTAATTGATCAAATCGTACATCAATTGCTCATAATTGGGATTCAATTCAAATCCTGTTTGCGCATATTTTAATGCTTTCAGAGAATCGCCGACATTGATGCAGGAACTATATAAAAGGTGATAAATCTGCCCCTTACTGTCTCCGGTTTCCTTGTAACCAATCGACAAAGCTTTTTCAAAATGATCAATCGCCAGTTGCCAACCGCTGCTGTCAATTTCGCTTTGAGCATAAGTGATAAAACCCGCAAAGTAATAATACGTAGTATCATTAAATCCCAATAATTTACTTACCTCAATTCGTTGCAAAACAGTAACATATGCATCCTCAAATTTTGAAAGAGCATATTCGTTGAAAAATTTACTTTCCAAATCGCGATTAATTGCTTTGTATGCGTCTGTGATTTTCTTGGTATTTTTGCCTTTCTCATCTAACGATGTGGCTTTCTGATATGCCTTAACTGCTTCGCCTAAGGGATTATTAAAATTTTGTTTGGTTTCTTCCCAGGATTGCAACCCGCCATTTTCAAAATTTAATTTAAGCTGGCTGTACTCGAAAGTCTCCTTTCCATCTTCGGATGGATGTATTTGCCTCGGCTCCTTAAAAAATAATTTTGCTTCAAGTACTTGCATTCCGGGACGCAAATAACCTACATTTACATTATATGCATCATGGAAAAGTTTACCACGATCCATCCATGTTTTTGGATCAATTCCCTTTTTGGGATGTTGAGTAGCCGCCTCGTTTTTATCAATATTATCTTTCAACGATTTGAACTTACTCTCATTTTGAGCAAAACAACTGACGCTTAAAATGAAAACTGTTACTAAAAAAAATACTATCTTCTTCATATTCAATTATTTTAATAATTTATTGGTTTGACAAATATTGCGGCAAATATAAATAAAAATATGATGAATACAATTTTTCGGTAATGTATTTATTTTTGTATTACTACCGGTTCAGTGTGTATAATCACATGGGTTTTTTGCCCGTAGCGTTCTTTTAAGCGCTTTTCTATCTGCGTATTTTTTTCGTGCGTTTCGGATAGGGATATTGTTCCGTCCATCCTGATGTGAAACTCTATCGCGCAGTTATTGCCTAATTTCCTTGTATGCAGGTTATGCAAATCGCTAACCCCGTCGAATGATTCCACTATTGAGATGATTTCGTTTTCAACCTCGTCGGATAACGACTTTTCCGTTAGTTCGTCCACGCACGGTTTCATCAGTTGAAAAGCCACTTTGACGATAAAAAAACTAACTGCCAGCGCTGCCAGCGGGTCTAAAATTGTCCATTTTTCGCCCAGCAAAATGGCGCCGCCGATACCTGCTGCCGTTCCGATAGACGAAAAGGCGTCGCTACGATGGTGCCAGGCATTGGCGATGACAGCATCCGATTTCAGCTGACGGCCGCAGATAACAGTATAATGGTAGAGTATTTCCTTGGATACGATAGCAATGATTGCTGCATAAAATGCAACCATACCGGGGCTTTGCAGCATTTCTCCCCGCATTACCGAAATAATTTTTGTCGTACCGCTCCATGCAATACCCAGACCTACAATCAGCAATACAACACCAATGATAAGGGTTGCAAAAGTCTCATATTTACTGTGTCCGTAGTCATGGTCCTTATCTTTGGGCTTATTCGAAATCCGCACAAAAACAATAATCACCGCATCCGTCGCCATGTCGGACAGCGAATGGACTGCATCCGCAATCATCGCCGCGCTGTTGCCAACGATACCCGCTACGAATTTGAACGCAACAAGCATCATATTCACAAGACTTCCTATCACGGTCGCCTTATAAATACCACGTTCTCTTTCCTTGTCGGCGATATTAGTCATACGACGGACAGATTAATTGCGGGTACTTCGTTTTCCATCAACTGCAAATTCATCATTAATGCTTGAAAATAATCCGTCAGGATTTGCATATCAATAGAATACACATTGACCATATTGTATATTGTCCGTAGGACATTCACATTTTTTATCCATGAATCCCCTAACGGGGAATTATTGTGCCTCGTTTTCATTTTTCTACCGATATGTATGACCTACGGTTAAAGCGACATTAAAAAAATCATGTTTCATTT
>Ga0082212_10002472_pt1 | contig 26874 bp, 19 predicted proteins | sample TergutNt197P3_FD_71548 | JGI IMG/M metagenome (GOLD analysis project Ga0082212, IMG submission 71548) | Neocapritermes taracua P3 segment gut microbial communities from Petit-Saut dam, French Guiana - Nt197 P3 | ecosystem: Host-associated > Arthropoda: Insects > Digestive system > Gut ...
TATAGAATCAGCTTAGACACTAAGTCATTTGATTACTATGAGGGCGATATTGCGAGTTTTTGGCAAAATGGAAATTTTTATATAGACGATATAAATTTTCTCAGGCACTGGGGATTTGTAGATCCGTCCGGTTCGGGATTTGCTTTACAAGATCTGGCGCAGGCTATGGGAGCAGACATCTCATGGGATGCTAATGAAGGATTGACAACACTGTCTATGATCGGAAAATCCGCAGAGTATCGTGTTGGTGATGGGAAAACGTTCCTCAATCAGGATGGCAATGTCTATATTAATGATGCTACAATCTTAGCCGAATGGGGCATTAGCGGGAGCGAAGCCAACCGGGTTAAGGCTGTCACCTATGCACTGAGATATTCGGCAGGAGACTGGGTTAATAAAGCCGATAAAGTATTAAACGGAAAAAACAATCCCGCATACGAATTTTATGGCAGTAACTGTACCAATTTTGTCTCCCAAGCCTTGGCCTATGGAGGCTTGTCACAAGACATCACATGGTGGTACAAAGGATCACGGCCCTTGCGGAATTCCGCCGCATGGGAAGCCGCGCCAGATCTGATTAAGTATCTGGACAAGAAGAAACATTTCGGCGTTTCCTATGTCCCGATCGGCGGGGATATTGCCGATGTGATTGGATCTGTGCAACCTGGCGACGTCGTTGGATTTGATTTAAACGCGGAAGGCGGGATCAATCACGCCGGGATTGTGACGAAGATAGAAGACGGCAAGATCTTTTATGGGGGCAATACGGCATCATATAAGTACCAAGAATTGACTAACTATCCAACACAATTGAATTACGATTTATATTTTGTTCATGTCAGGTACTAAGCATAAGGATGATAGGAGAGGTTGTGTAGCATGAAGAAAGCAATTTTCATTCTCTTTGCGGCGATATTTATTTTAATATCTTTAGTAATTGTAGGTATCTGGCGCTTTATTATCTTTACTCACAAAGACATACCGCTCGATATAACTATTGAGACTGATATTAAGATCAGAAAGCTCGATTGGGATAAAATCGCCAAATACGGCGAAGAAATCAGGGTATTTGCCTTAAATGAAGCTGAAAGCGAAGTATATCGGACGCAAGATTTAGGCTGGAAGGTCATTGTTTTTTGCTGCAAATTCAGCAATGGTTCTTCTAAAGAATTCAGAGGAGTTCAGTTGTATTACGCGGAAGGACAAGAGCTACCCGGTTTCATCTTCGGGAAAAGGCTTGGTGCTTGGGCGAGAGCAGAAAACCTTAACATTAAACGCTTTCAGCGCGACGTTCCTTACACCTTCGCTATCCTTATCAAAGATGAAGGCTATAGCGACGAAGAATTGATAGAGAAGATTATGGACGTCAAGCTCATCATTGCCGAATATGCCACGCCAGTATCAGAACCATTCAAGATCCGGGACGTCATTCGTGAGTAAAGCAACCATCTAAGACAGACCACCCTCTATGCCGGACCGATAGCAGACGCAGCAGTCTATGGCCTAACAAGTACGCTCATAGGGGAGGGGTTAGAAAAAGCAACCGGAACCAACGACCGATCATTCGGCGATATAGTCAAAGACACAGCAGTCAATACCGTTACAGCCACAGCCTTTTCGGTCGGATTGAAAATGGTCGCAAAACCCCTCTCAAAAGTCTTCTCAAATGTCGTTAATAAGTTCAAACCGAAAGCATCACCGGAACTGAGAAATAACACAGGGATGCAGAGGGGTAATAGCGAATTCTCAGGGGAATTGAGTTCGAGTTCCCATTCTGGTGCAATATGATCCGCTCAGCCCAAACGCCCTCACCGTCACCGGAACCTGCAACTAGCGTTGAAGATAGGGATATTGTAAGAACAACAGGAAAGCCGATTTTTGTATATGGAAGTTTTGAGGATTTTTCCGCATATTACCCTCAAGGGTACGAAGGTGACAAACCGGATTGGGTGAAGAGCAACCCTATGGTTGTTGGCGATATGCTAAATAATGAGTACAAATATAAACAGAGGTAAAACGCAATGAAGAGAAAAGTTCTATTAGGTGTCCTGCTTATTATAGCAGCTATATACAAAGTGATGGTAAGGTTCTTGCTGTTATGGAATGACGATTCAGAGTTTCCCCTGGGGGAAACCCGCTCGAAAAATAAAAACCGCTCGCGACACATACGTCCCGCAAGCGGTTAAGTTATCCCGGATAAACAGAAACTCACTACGGCATATCCGACATGTCTTTGCTTGATCCTTTATCGGATTTCTTCTTCTTTTCTCGAGACGCTTTCGACATGAGAATCACCCTTTCTTGATGAAAATGTTTTTGCGGTTACCTTCATTTTTACCAAATCGCTCCATATTATACCTTCTTACCCAAAAGATCTTCCCCACCACCCACACATTTAAAACCGCTGCGACACACAATCCTATCGTCACAGGTATCCCCAGTCCCCACCAAGGTAAATGGAGAGCATCCTGCAACCCCAGGTCCACCCCCGGCCATTCCACCCCTCCCAACAAACTCAGCCCGCTGTAACCGGCAACAAACAAGACAACCATGCTGACCAGCAACACAAAACGTTTGCCCCGGAGCGGATAACACAGGTTAGCCAAAACAGTCAGACCCACCACCCCAATAACAGAAACCGTCAATGTCCGAATCAAAAGCGGCTCCCAAACCCACAAAACCCCTAAAGCCTGAATGGCCAGCACATCAAAAACCACCAGCGCACCACAGGGAACAGCCAGGTTCAGGGTTTTTTTCAAGAAGTCCCCTTCCACCCTGTTCTTATTGGCCGCCAGAGCCAGAAAAAACGAAGGAACACCGATGGAGGTCATCCCAATCAGGGTTAGATGGATCGGATAAATCGGATAAGGTTCCCGCAACAATATGAAAAACAAGCAGAGCAGAACCGAATACACCGTCTTAAGCAGGTAAAGAACAGCCACCCGCTCAATATTGTTGACCACCCGACAACCCTCCCGAACGACAGCCGGTAAAGGGGCAAAATCCGATTCCAACAGAACCAGCTCAGATACCACCCGCGCGGCCTCACTGCCGGAAGCCATGGCGATACCGCAGTCAGCCTCTTTCAGTGCCGGCACATCGTTGACGCCGTCTCCTGTCATACCAACAATATGACCGTTAGCACGCAAAGCCTGAACCAGTTTCTTTTTGTCATGAGGACTGACCCGGCCAAAGACGGTATAATCTTCAGCAAGAGAACCCCAATCCACCTCCTCGGGTGATCCCTCAAGGCTTTCTTGTGGCGAAGACATATCCACATAGCGATCCGTTCCGTTCAAACCGGCTTTACAAGCTGTGGCCGCAACCGTCAAGGGATTGTCTCCGGAGATCACCTTAACGGCCACACCCTGTTCAGCGAAAAACCGAAAAGTCTCCGGGGCTTGAGCCCGGATCGTATCAGATAATACAATCAGCGCGTTAAGCTCCCGCTTCTCCGGCAACTGTATTTCTGATGCCCCGCCGTCCCCACCGTCTCTGCCGTCCCCACCGTCTCCACCGTCTCCACCAAGCGCACCGGCCTCATTTCCCGTACCCTCTGACCCCTGTCTCGATTCGAAATCCCCCCAAACCCGCGCTAATGCCAATACCCGCAGTCCTCTGGCTGCATACTCGGCGACCTTTTCTGTGGCCTCCGGACACAATATCTCCGGGGCTCCCAGCACCCATCCACTCTCGGCAAACAATGCCCCCTGCCAGCGCCGCCCGGAAGAGAACGGAACAACCTGGCGAACTTCCCACGCACTCCCGGATGGTACCCCCTCACCGAAACGCCGTTTCATGGCTAACTGAGTCGGGTTGGCATCCGTTGAAAGACTCATCAATGCAGAAATCGTTTGTTCAATGTTCCCCTGATCAAAATTCCCTTGAATATCGATCAGTTCCACCTCCATAGTACCATCCGTAATTGTGCCTGTTTTGTCCAGACACAGCACATCAACCCGCGAAAGAATTTCTAGGCTGGGGAGTTCCTGAACCAATGTCTTGTGCTTGCTCAAGTTAATCACACCGATAGCAAAAGCTACAGTACTCAAAAGAATCAACCCCTCTGGGATAATCCCAATAATACCGGCAGCTGTCGCCACCACAGCCTTGGCATAAGGAACCCCTCCCGCCCATTGACTGTAGAATAGCAGCGCCCCTAAGGGAACAATAACAAAACTTAAAACCAGGATAATGCGATTCAGTGCCGCCATAAGCCGCGAACGGCTACGCTTATAGCGACGTGCTTCTTGTGTCAATTGCGTCGCGTAACTCTCTTTCCCCACCCGACTCACTTGGATACAACCTGATCCTGATGTCACAAAACTGCCTGACAGAACTTCATCGCCTTTCTCTTTGCGAACCGGACGACTCTCGCCGGTCAGCAACGACTCATCAACCTCGAGGCTGTCCCCCGCGAGCACGATAGCATCGGCCGGAATCTGCCCTCCTGCCTTAAGAATAAGAATGTCGTCAATCACAATTGACCCAATAGAAATTTCTTGGGGGTGACCGTCCCGAATCACAAGAGCAAGAGTCTGAACGATCAGTGACAGCTTTTCGACAGCACGTTTCGAGCGTATTTCCTGAATGATACCGATACAAGTGTTCGCAATAACCATCCCAAAAAAAAGCAGGTTCAAGTAAGATCCCACAGAAAAAACCATGATCGCCAACACAGTATTGACTAAATTGAACAAAGTCAAAACATTATCGGTCAGAATACGCCCATATGTTTTCGAAGGGATTTGACGCACATCATTGGTCGCACCCCCACCCCGCCTTTGCATAACCTCATCTTGGCTAAGCCCGGCGAACTCACCAGAATAATCATTATTCATGAAGCACCAATTTCCATAATTTACATATTATGATAGTACGAAAATGGTAATATATGTCATTTTCATAAGGAGGCGTTCCCCATGACATTAGACACCATCACCGCTCTGGCGATAAGAACACTCCAAACAACCCAATGGTCAACCAACGCCGGGTTTTCTACCATCACGAAGAACCTGGCGGTAGCCATATGGCCTGAACTGAAAACCCATCTCATACAAAAATATGTCCCACTCGCCATGACAAAATACGTAAATCCCTTGGCTCGTAAAACCGTGCTGCCGATGGCACAAAAAATGGGAATCAAAGTTGTTCGTAAATATGGTATCCCCCTGGCTAAAAAAACCGGAAAATTCATCTGGGTCAAAGTCGGTTACCCCACCGCGCGCAAGATTCTCCCGGGGTTTTTTGACAGCGCCTTCTTCTCCGCCATCTCGGCTCCCAGCCTCCCGAACATGGCCGCCACACCGCAAGTATCAGCCACCCTGCCAAAGTCGGCTTCCGGTTTGCTGAAAATCGTCTCCGGCTTTCGGAGAAAAAAATCAACACCACGTAAATCTACAACCTCTGATACACAGCACGCAACATCCGGCTCACATCAAGAACCCCTGAAATATACACAGCCAGACGAACTCCAGCCAGACGAACTCCAGCCAGACGAACTCCGGGCAGACGGACTCCAGGCAGACGGACTCCAGCCATATTCCCCTCAGGTAACGCCCGCTATCCTTTCGGAAACATCATCGGGAACAGCCGGTTCTCCTTTGGGAACTTCTGCCTTCCCCTTGGTAACAACTGATTCCTCCCCGAGAATGTCTGACATCTCCCATGAAGCACCGGGTATCCCATTGTTAACCGGATCCCATGCAGATCCCGGATCCCTATCAGATTCTCAAAAAGCTGCCAATCCCAAGTTCAATCAAACACGACTGGGTCGGCATCTAGGCAACGGATTCCTCACAAAACGATTCAACAAATAGCTTCCGGAAGAGCACAATTCAGGAATCGGAATTCTGAAGGCTGCAAACGCGCCACCATTATTCTGACTCCTGATTCTTTTTCTTATTCCGATCTGTTTTTCTCATCATTGTCCTCCGGCAAGGAAGCACAACATTAAAATTTTATAACACATTCTTAATCCAATCTTAATAAAGCCAACATGATTCCGTAAAAAATGTTTGCTAGATTAACATGAGAATCAAAACCGAAAGGACGGGAAAATCATGAAGAGCAGAAGGAAAGGATTATGGAGGGCGCTAAGGACAAAGCCCTTATTAAGAATCAGTGTTGTGCTTTTGTTAGCCATGATGGGGCTTACAGGTTGTAACGCAAAAGATCCGACACCAACATACCGGTTGATAATAATCGCTGAATCTGACGGAACGGTTACCTCTAGCGGCGGCGCATACGCTGCCGGCGCTATTGTCACTATTGAAGCTATTCCGGGTAATGGTTCGGTTTTTGATATCTGGACGACCGGAAACGGTGGTGAATTCAAAGATGCGACAAGCGCTGTGACTACGTTTATCATGCCCGAGGAAGATGTCGTTATTACAGCCGTGTTCGGATCTCTGGGAATGTATCCGTTGTTTGAGACAAGCGCTTACAATGCTGATATAGACAGGGACTATGAACAGGTCTTTCCTCTTTGTGTTACAAACAGAGGAGTAACTGACGGTCTGTTTTATGTGGACAATGTGGGAGAACAGCCGGAAGATTTGTCGTATGGTTTCAGCGGAAACGGATCCTCCGCAGACACCGCTGTTTATCTTCAGCCTGGCGAATCCGCGGCAATTGATATGGTCTTTTTCGCGCAGAACGCGGAAATAGAGACACGGAACCTGGCTGTGCGCGCGTATGCGTATGAGGACGGGCGTGATACTTTCAAACTTTGTGACACATCAACCGTTGCACTGAAAATCAATGGCATTGAGGAGATGGAAATCGTTTTAACAGCAGGGGATGTTGACGAAGCAACCTTGAGCGCTGTATACACAATAAAGAATAACGGATCCCACAGTATAGCCGACCTGACGGTGTCTTTATCAGGGGAGCCGGCAGACTATGCCCGTTTAGCTCCCAATATCCATAATTATTCCCTGGAAAGCGGTAAAAGCATATCTTTCTGCGTTATTCCGGATTTAGCGGCTGCGGGGTTGTCGGGACAGACTTCTTTCAACGGTGATATTGTGATTACGGGACTGGGAGACAGCCAAGCCTTCCCGACTTCATTCACCCTTGACGGGAAATCATTGACAACACTGACCATGGCTGACATCACCTTGATTAATGACGGAAACCCGTATGTTAACATGGGAATAGATGAGTCATCCTACAAGCTGCACAAAAACGAATACCACGCGGACGGTTGCGGTGAATTATCAGGGGAATATGATATCGTGTATGGCCTGAACCAAGAGAATAAGGTCACGGTCAAAACCGATATCAAGATTGATTCTATCGCCGGACAGTCCATTCCCGCCGGTGATGTTCAGTTGACAAAGACAGAAACCGCCGACTCCCTTGTCCTTCACTTTACCCAGTATATGACGCAGGAGCAGTATGAAGCGTTGATTTCCGGGTCACAACCGGAAAGTCCAATCTATATGGAACAAATGTCGGCATTTTACTCTTCGGGCGAGTCCCTTCCGGATGAGTCCCTTTCAGGAAATCTCCCTTTTCGAAGAGTTCCTTTCGTGGAGCCTGTTCCCGCTTCGGGGGGATCTCCCTTATTTGCCTCTGCTGCCGATCATAATTATATAAGACTGGCAGCGGGGCCTTCTTCAGCGCCCTCAGACGCGTCTGTTGCTGTTGATTTCTCAATCGCCTTGGGCGACACCCTGACAACCGGCAACTGGAACGATTTCTTTCAAGGGGCAGGGACTCTGAAAACAGGATTCGACGTCTTCAACAAACTAGGCGACGCCTTAAAAGTCTACAATAATCCGAACTACACTCAGGGGCAAAGAGACGCGTATCTTAGCGTTACGTTGGCGGATATCCTCTTGACAGGTTTTCTTCAGGTATCCGGATCCGCCTTGGGGCCCATGGGGACATTTACCGCCGGATGGCTCACCGGTGTGGTGTTCGACTGGCTCAGGGAAGAAATCCTCAGAGACAGCAACCCTGACGGCGCCAAATGGGAAGAGGCATTTGAGGGGCAACAATGCACCAACCGAAGAAATATCGAAACATCCTTTTATGTTCCTCCTGTGCCCAAGCTTCCTGCCTGGCCTGAGACAGATTTTGATAATCCTGATCCAGTCAATCCTTGGGACGATGAGGATTGGGAGAGTTTTGGCACAACTGTTCAATTTCCGGACGGCACATACGGCGTTGTGCCGGATATCTGGATTTCTGAGCGGCTGTTTCCCAAAGCCTATGAACAGGACAATACTCATCATGGGATATATATCATTCCCGGGCCCTGCAGTCCTGTAATTTTGTGGGACGGAACTTTCACGCAAAAGCTGAACAAAACCCTTGTGAATGAAGGTGTGTTCCGAGGAGGAGGAATAAGGTCGGTCAATTACATTCCCGCGCTTATTCCCGGAGATACTGCCACAATTGTGGCTGTCGGAACCACTCGCCATGGCACAAGCCTGTTTCCGGCTTTATCCCAGGGAGTACAGGTTGATGAGATTGCCGTTGGCGGCGTGAATACTTTGCTGACAGAGTACAGCACTCTCCCCACTCAATTCTTGGCATCGACAAACAGAAAGGTCACGTTGATTTATCCTAAGAATACCCCTTATACCATCACAACGGCTTTCGCTGATCTCAGCGCTCTTCCGGATATGCGCCTTCTTCCGGATTTCTCTGTCTATCCTGAAGACATTCGTTTTGACTCTGACAGAGGATACCGGGATGTTTTGCTGGGTGTTCCCGTCCGGATGCAGGTCGATGTTTACAATGAGGGATCACGTTGTGGGTATTGCACTGTGGCTGTCTATGCGGACGGAAAAGAAATCTTCAAGCAGGAAAATGACTCTATTGAGTATTTCTCCGCAAAAACCTATGAATTCGATTATACGCCCCTGCAAGAAACAACCGTCATGAACGTGGTTGTGAGCGATACAAGTATACTCTACAAAGACACAGATTTATCCAATAATGAAGCGGCGGCGACTCTGAAAGCAAGAGACCTTCAAAAGCCTGAAATCAGAAAAGTAACACCCCAGGGCGTCGGCAGGTATATTCCCACACGCGCGTCGGTTACACTGGTCAAGGCTCTTGACATGAAAGAAGTGGAGTTCAGTCTTGACGGTGTTAAGATAGCCGTAGAACCTTGGCTGCTCACCTCAGATACCCGGTCAATCAGTTTTGCGTCACTCACTTTTGAAGAGGGCAAGGAGTATGAGGTCACGGTAAGGGCAATTTATTATACGGATGCAACCATGGCTTCGACAGATTGGGTTGAAGAGACTGTAAAGTTCACATACAATCCTGAACTGCCTGAATTCTCCGAAGATCCTGAGCAGGCTTACAGGCCAGAAATAGATTTTATTCAGGTTAATGATACGCTGGGCCATCCAACCTACTGGGAAAACGAGACCCGCACTGTTGGCTGGCATATCAGCTATGTGAGCGCCACAGTCGCAAGTGATGTATCCCACGTTGATGTTGAATATCTTGAGGTGTATGTGAATGGCGTCAAGGCAGGCGTCCTCTCTGGCGATCCGTCAACATCGTTTTGTGATATTGAATTGAATCTCGCTCTTGAGGAAGGGAAAGAATACGATATCACAATCAGAGCTGTGTATACACGATACGAAATCGAAAAGCATTTTGTTGAATCGCGTGTGCGTGTGAAATGCGTCCCGAGAACGCCGGCAATGGAGTTGCTTATTTCCTCCGTCGGTGATATGTATGCCCCGCGAATTTACGCATCTGTCGACCTGATAGGAGGGGATTACCTTGGCAGCGGATTCAGTGTTCAAGCCGTGGAGATCTATATTGACGGTGCGCTGGCAGACTCAGATCAAGGGGGCGACAGGAGGGGCTATTATAGCTTCTGGGATTTACAGGGCTTTGTGCCGGTGATAGGAAGAGAATATGAAATGACAGCCCGAGTGATTTACTACACAAGCCCGACAGAAACGGCTTATATTGAAAATACTCGGATGTTCTCATGGGATGGGGGCTGAGCGTAAAAAAGGCTCAAAAATTACCAGTTGACTTTTTGGCTTAATCAAATAGACTCATTAATAGTGAGTCTATTTGATTGCGAGGTTATACCATTGAAAGAGCCCTTGAGAAAACTGTTGATTCTAGCCTTTATGCTGAGCATATCCCTGTTCCCAACAGGATGTGAAAAACACGCCATCAGTGATAACGGACTTCAACCTTATGCCGGTAACGAAACCGGCAAGAGTGACGGCGACGAAAACAAGATCATCAACGATTTCGATGACGCAAGCCTTAACGGAAGCCGTGAAGGAAACAGTCGCGATAGTAACAACGGAAACAATGACAGTAGCGACAACGATAAAGTTAGCCAAAACACAAGCAATAAAGGGAATTATGGACAAGGTATTTACAGCACCATTGACGATGTTCTGGTAAAGGCCAGAAGAAACAGTTATGACAGCGAGGAAATACGGTCTAAGCTGACGAACTACAGAATTACGGCGATTAAGACCAGCAGCAACACACAAAACCTCTATGTTGAAATGGTTTGCCCCCAAGGCTATGCTGTTCAATGGGGCAGCACGTATATCGAATTCCATGAGTATGCCGGTCATAACAATTACACATTATGGATTCTTACGAAAAAAGGATCCCTCACACAAAAGAATATCGCGGGCTATTCCGGCAAGGTTTTTGACAGTTGGGTATTCACATGGTACTCAGATTCTTGGGCAAATGACTATGAATGGGTTGGGCAGGACAGTATTGCCGGACGGAACGCAGCCATCTACAGCTACGCAAACGCAAGATATAAGACATGGTTTGACGAACAATTGGGTATCACTTTAAAGGTAACAGATAACGGCAAGGTATTGTATGAAGTGAAAGAATTTCAGGTTGGGGGCGTCACGATGGACAGTATGCTCAGGTTCGTTAAGCTTGATGAGTATACAATTAAGTAAGAGAAAGGGAATAGAAGTATGAAAATAAATATTATCTTTGGCGTGGTGTTGGTTATGATTTTGTCTCTGACAGCTTGCAGCGGAAACGGAAACGGGAACGCGGACACGCATGGAAACGGCAGCGGCGACAATTCTGATTTCAGCGAGTTCGACAACAGCGGAGAGTACAAATCTCTGCCGGACAATTATAAAATAACAACAAAACTTGGTGATGCCAAGGAAAATTCAGGAGCCACCATGAATACCGAAATGCGCTGCGGGCAAGGCTTTGTTGACAAAGGATATGTTGAGGGGGAAGGACATTCTATCATTACTTTCTATGAAGTCCCGAGCGGTTTGGTCTATACTCTCTTTCCAGACGACAAAAGAGGTGAGATTCAAGAAAATCCTGAGTATTTCTACACGGATTGCAGCCAGTTTGAATCGTATGAAGAGTATTCCTCTCTTTATGAGGATGAGTCGGCAATAGGCCAGGAGAAAATTGCCGGGCGGATCACGGCTATATATGATGTCAGTACCCGTTCTCAGGAACATAAGATTTGGATTGACAAGGAATATGGTTTCTGCATGAAAGAAGTTATTAATGGAAAGCTTATTTGCGAAGTGACAGAGTTCGAGGCGAACGGTTTTGAGCTGACGGATATGGTCAACCTTAGCGAGTATACGATTGATTAATCCATGGTTACTCCGGAAGAGAACGGCATAATCCTTATCCTGATGGGCAGGGAATAAATAATATGAGCGCTAACATCCTTATTGTTGAAGACAAGAAAAAAATCGCCCGTTTTCTGGAAATGGAACTGACGCACGAGGGATATGAGGTCGGAAAAGCTTTCGACGGTATTCGCGGGCTGGAAATGGCGGAATCAGGAGATTATGACCTTGTTTTGCTCGATATCCTTTTACCGGGCATGAGCGGTATGGAAGTCCTGCGGCGTCTGCGGCGCTGTTCAGAGACGCCGGTTATCCTTCTGACGGCTAAAGACGCGGTCAATGATAAGGTGTCCGGTCTTGATGCCGGGGCGGATGACTACATTACCAAACCCTTTGTTACAGAGGAGCTTCTGGCTCGTGTCAGAGCAGTTCTGCGCAAGGAAAAAAGCCATCCCAAGATGTTCAGAGCCGGGGGTTTGCGCCTGGACTTGCAGAGCCACTCTGTTACGTATGACAATGAACCGGTTGACCTGACAAAGCGCGAGTACGACCTTCTGTATATGCTTATGCAAAATAAAGGTATTGTCCTGAGCCGGGAAACGCTTCTCACCAAGATTTGGGGATACGATTATGTGGGGGAAACCAATGTCGTGGATGTTGTTATCCGCCATTTGCGTTCCAAGATAGATGAAATGTACGCTGTCAAGCTCATCAGCACGATACGCGGGGTCGGATATGTGATAAAAAATGATAAACCTAATAGCTAAGTTCCCTTCATTTGCTCATAAATTCGCGGTGTCAACAATGATGCGGCGATTGGTTCTATTAATTCAGATCAATATTCTTTTCATAATTATCGTGTTCACAGGGGTCTTAGTTATTTCTGAACAAAATGTCGAGGAAGCCTATAGAGATTGGCTCATCACAGGCGCCCCCAAAGTTGGCAGAAGCCTGATCAATGTTCAAAATGTAGCTGAAGGCCTTAGATGGCCTGGCGTCGAAGGCACACGCAAAATATCTCTGGGTCCGGGTCCGGCGTCCCAGATTTCCGGCATGACTTATGATGCCTATATTCCCGAAGAAGAGGGGTTCGTGCATATTGGTTACTTTTTGGGAGAGCATTATGTGGCGGCGCTTAAATCGGTTCCCCTCATCCTGCTTATCGAAATTATCATCGTTCTCTTGGGGTTCTTCCCTGCGTTGAGGTCAGCCCAGAAGCTGCTCCAACCTTTACGGAATATGACGCAGGACACACGTATGCTGCACAAACAGGCGTCAATGCCGGAGGAATCCAGACCTGGGCCCCAGAAAAACCTGGCGATTTTGACCGGGGATATTAATCAGCTGGCCACACGGCAGGATGCCAGGCTCCGGGTCAATGATCTTGAACTTGAAGACCTGGCAGAAGCCATTAATGCCATGTTAGAACGTGTTCATGATTCTTATTGGCAGCAGAAACAATTTATTTCAGATGCGTCTCATGAACTCCGGACACCGATATCTGTTATTGAGGGCTATGCCGCCATTCTCGACCGCTGGGGCAAAAACGATGAGAAGGCGCTGCTGGAATCCATTGAAGCCATCAAGAACGAATCCGCTCACATGAAAGAGCTGGTCGAACAGCTCTTATTCCTGGCGCGCGGTGACAATGACACCATGGTTGTACAGTGGCAGATGCTGGATATTATGGGGCTGGCAGAAGAGGTGTTCCGTGGTTTCCAAGTTGTTCATGAGGGGCATGAGTGGATATTTAAGGCCGAGCCTGTCCAAGAAGCTGTCTATATTCGCGGGGATGAAGGGCTTCTGAAGCAAACCCTTCGCATTCTTACAGACAATGCCATTCGCTATTCGCCGGCAGACGGAGAAATCACCATTGAGATTTCCGCTCAGCCAGATAACGTTCGCATCGCCGTGCAAGATCAAGGAATAGGTATTTCCGCGCAAGATTTACCAAGAATATTTGACCGTTTTTTCCGATCGGAAAGCTCGAGGGAAAAAATGGAGGGAGGAACAGGACTGGGACTGTCCATTGCCAAATGGATTGTCGATAAGCATAGAGGACGTATTGAGGTTCTGAGCCACGAGAACATCGGAACACGGATTACGGTGGAACTGCCTAAGAACTGGGATGGGGGGTTTGAATAAGTATCGGATGGGATATTTTTCTACTTGACAATCGATAAGTCGTCAACCATACTACACTATATAAGTAATGTAGTATGGTGGGGTGATTGTTCTGCACATCGACTATAACAGCCTGAAACCCATCTATATTCAAATCGCCGAAGGCATCAAGAACGACATTCTGTCCGGTCGCTTGGCCGAGAAAGGACCTGTCTACTCCCAGCTTGTCTTGTCCAAAGAATTGGGCATCAATCCAGCCACAGCCGCAAAAGGCATCAACGTCCTTGTGCAAAACGGCATCCTGGAAAAACAGCGAGGTATGTCTATGGTGGTGGCGGCTGGAGCCCGTTCCAGGCTTATTGCCGCCAAACAAGACGACGACCTGCACACTTTGGTTGCCGCCCTGGTCAGCGCGGCCAGAAAAATCAACCTTTCGGAAGACCGGCTTCTGGACATGGTTCAGAACCGCTTCACCGAGACCGCGCCAAAAGAAGGGAATGAAGAAAATGAGTGATCACAAAAAAGATCCCAACGTCATTCGGGCCGAAATCCTGACAAAAAAATACCCTGATAAAAAAGCGCTGGACAATTTAACTTTCACCATCCAAGGCAGCAGTATCACCGGCCTGATCGGGCGCAACGGGGCAGGCAAAACCACACTCATGAAACTATGTGCCGGCCTCCTGACGCCAACCGCCGGGTGCCTGGAGATTTTTGGCGAGCCCCCCGGAAACAACCTTAAGGTACTTACCCGGATCGTCTATGCCTGCCATGATCAACCTCACGACAAGAACCTCCGGCTCCGAAATGTTCTGAGCAATTACCAGATCATGTTTCCTGTCTTTGACCGGGAATTCGCCGACAAACTTGTCAGCTTCTTCAGGTTAAATCCCAAAGCAAAGTATGGAACCCTCTCCCAGGGTATGTCCAGTGTCTTCAACTTCATCTGCGGTCTGGCCTGCCGTGCCCCTGTCACACTGTTTGACGAACCTGTCTTGGGCATGGACGCCGCCACCCGCAAATCCTTATATGAGGTTTTGTTGCGGGACTACAACGAATACCCCCGGCTCATCCTCATTTCCAGCCATTTGCTTACTGAGATCGAAGGATATCTCTCTGACATCCTGCTCATTGACAAAGGCCGGTTGGTCTGGCACGGAAACATCGACGATCTGCGACAAAGCGCCTACAGACTCCAAGGAAATGTTGACGTGTTGGAGAGTTTCTGCGCCGGCAAACATGTTCTCTACCAAAAACACGGCGTCACCGACAACATCGCTGTCGTCCGGGAACACCCCGACGACGAAACCGTCCAAGAGGCCGCCGCGGCAGGGCTCACTCTCTCCGTCGTGCGTCCGGAAGATCTCTGTCTCTATCTGACACAGGATACTACGGAGGAGGAACTGGAATGTTTGTGGGAAAAGACGAACTGATCAACGCGCGGAAACTGACAGGCCAATGGCTTCACAATACCCGTTTCAACTGGCTGTTCATGTCGGTGACCTTCGCGTTTGTTTTCCTGGGGAATATTATGACGCTTTTCAACTACTATTCTGAAACGTCTCGTGGAATCAGGACACATCAAATCATGGATTACTCTAGGCCTGTAGCATTCGGCCTTGTTGGCGCCCTTGTTATCATGATGCTCCTCTACAAGACGACGGATACAAAATGCGTTATGTTTCCACAGACCGGAACAAGCCGCTTTCTCGCTGAAAAAGCTCGTTATTACTGCTTAATTGGGGCGGCCGGTTTGAACCTGGTGGTTTACTACTTCGTTGCGTATGCCTTAATCGGGCTCTGGGGTCAAATCGTCGGAGACACCATGTTCGCCAATCGTTTCAGCATTGGCTTCACACTGGCCGGGTTACTTGCGTGGCTGTTATACATGTCGATTGTCCTGGAAACCATGCTGGCCTTGCGTTTGTTCATAATGAAGTTTCGAATCCTCTCCGCCGTGGGTCTGGTTCTTCTCGTTCTTCTGACTATCATTGATTTCGCTGCAATCGAGTCCTTCGGCGCAACAGCCATTGGTGCCCTCATCCTTGAGAGAGGCTTGGGGTTCTTCCTGTTGAAAGGAATCGCGCTGTGGGTGCTCCTGTTTGCTCTGTCTATGGTGATCAACAAAATCTCCCTTCAGGATCAAAGTAGCAGATCCGCCAAACAAGTGATCACCGACAACGTGACTTTAGCGATCACCGTTGTGGCAGCTCTTGTTTTTGTCATTGTCTTCATTCCTCAAAGCCTCGACTCGCGAATACCACGGAATCTGGTCATTCCTTCTGAGGAGGCTTACGAACTCACAATCCCTGAATTCGACCCCGGACCGAACCGCTTTGTGATGAACCTCGACGCCTCCGGGATCCCCCGCGGTTCATCAATCACTATCACCACAATCGATGTTGTCAAAGCCAATGACGCTACTCAATCCGTTCCGGATTCCGATTATTACCCCCTTCCCGAAATTGTCACAATGCTCTACACGGTTCAGGATGAGCAAGCGTTATTGAACTTCACAGGCAACGAAATCCGTCTTGAGTATTGGCTTCCCACATGGGAAACAGGCGGTATTGATATGACCCGGTATATCCAGCCGCGGTTTTCAGCCCGTTTGGATGGCAATACGCTCTGTCTCGAGTATCAATATACCCTAACAAGCAACGCTTTTTTTCTGCCGATGTGGTCATTTATGGAACAGTTCGACACCTTCAAAGAGAAAGGGATTTTTTACGAGTCTGCAATGCCCCTCTTCTACAACACGAGAGGTGAAAGAGGATGGATCCTCATCAGCGTTGACTGAGGGTTCCCGTGAAGCTGACTGAGGGTTACCACAAAAAGAGGGGGTTCAATAATGCTTGGCATAATAAAAGATGAACTGCTCAACACCGGGAAATTAACAGCCCTGCAGCTCAAGAACACGGGGAATGGCCGGCCATGGCTGCTGATAGCTTTCGGGTTTCTCTTTTTGGGGAGTATGCTTCCTTTTGTGATTACCATAAGTCGGCCCATCGGCAGTCTCAGTGATTATTACGCACCGGATTACGCCGAACCTATAGCCATTGGGCTGGCCTTCACGATCATCATGATGACTCTCATGTTCAAAAACAGCAACTCTAAACTATCCATGTATCCCCAGACCAGAACAAGCCGATTTCTGGCCGAGAAAGCTCGCTACTATGTCCTGATCCTGGTGGTCGGGGTTGGCACGTTGGTTTTTTATCTGTTTGAACACGCTTTGCTGGCCCTCTTGGACCTGGTCGGCGCCAACATCATTCTTGTTTACCGCTTTGACATAGAATTCGTCGTCGCGGGTTTTCTCGTTGGGGTGTTGTACATGGCCCTTGTTACCGAAACGGTGTTGGCCTTGCGAACCCTTATCAGCAAGTTCAAACTCATATCTGTTACGATCATAATCCTCCATACAGGCCTCTTCATTCTAAACCCTATGGAATTCAACACGTTCTTTTTTGACCTGATATCTCAGAGGAGCTTAACTCTGGAAAATAATCTTGGCATGTTTCTGATGAAGGGTTTTCTGTTGTGGGTTATGCTGTTTATTCTTTCACTGATCGTTAATGCCATCACTGACTACGCCCAGAATACGACCTATGTCAACAAAACGGCTCTTGCAGTCATAGCTGTAGCCACCCTTATTCTCGTTCCGTATTTCCATAATCAATCCCTTGATCAAAACAGCTTCAACTTATATGAATTCTCATCCCCTTATGATCTTATCAATGATGACTACATCAATAAGTACTATCTTCAGAATCCGGATCATGTCATAACCATTGATGCATCATGCCTTCCTCCCGGCACAAAGATTCACATTTCTGCAACCAACATTGCTGAGATTGGGTACATGGATCAGCACTATGCAGGGCCTGTAATGGATATGATGTATTATTATATTCTGGATGAACAAGCTTTGGCCGATTTTCCCGGCGGTCAAATCGTCATTGTCTATTCCCTGCCCTCATGCGAATACAATACCACAAACATGACTGCGGTTGTACAACCCGGTTTTTCGGCTCACTTGGAAGGACAAACCCTCTTCCTGGAATACCACTATGTCCGAAATACCAAAATCGTTTATCTGCCCATGTGGTCATATATGAAACAGTTTAGCGCCTACGAGGGAAAAGGCCTCTTGAGAGAGGGCGGTGGAATTATGAGCTGGAGAGACGGAATCATCATTATTGATGTGAAGGAGTGACCCACCAATCCAGATCCCTATACTCTTTTTGTACCTCTTTCAAGCGATCTCGCTCCGTCAGAAACTTCTGTTTCATATCCACAAGAAACCCTTTGAAATGTTCTTCCATTTCCTTTTCCCCAAAACGGTAATAGGGCGTCCCTGTGAAATCTATGACATTGTCGGCACTGATAACCCCTCTGGCACCGCAGATTGCGCATTCAACACCGTTTCCCGGAAGCAGGCGCACCAGATCCGACCCGCAACAGGAACACGCCCTGTCTCCGGGACAATACGCGCGCGGTCCAAAAAGATCCCGTCCCAGACCCTGTGCGTAATCCTTTATAGCGGGATCCAGCAAGCCTTCACCGGGCAACGTAACATGAGGTTGCCAGCAATCAACGATTTTCATCTTCAAGATCCTAGGCAACACCAACGAAGATGCTTTGCTGTATCCTTCCCAGTGCTTCGTCCCGTAAGGCATCACAATAACGCAGGGTTTTCCTTTCGTGTGTTCGGCATAATTCTCGGCCCCGACGAAACGGTCTGTCAGCATCTTGTAGCTTCCGTGAGGCCCCAGCATATAGACCGGCATCCCAATGACCAAAGCGTCGGCTTCTTTGATTTTGTGCAATACGAAGTTGAAGTCATCCGGCAAAGGACAGACCCCATCAGAGGGCAAACAACGATAACAAGCCTGACAAGGATCCAGCTTTAAGTCCGTAAGCCTGATCAGTTCGATAGCGCAATCCTCCGCAACATTGGACAGAAGCTCCTTGACCAGGAGTTCACTGTTGCCAAGCTTCCTTCGAGAAGCGATTAATCCCAGTATTTTTTTCATCAGCTAAAAAACTCCCCTTCCCCACACCCAAATCGTCCCCGGGCAATCCCTTCAGCCTTCTCCGTACACAATCGCGCTTCTTCCTCGTTACCAAGGATTCGATAGATCTCAGCCAACTCATAATAGCTTTCGCTGCAACCGCTCTTGCAGACCGCGTGGCAGAACAAGGTCTTCGCGATCTTTTTGTTAAAACAGGTGATCGCCTGCTCGTATTTCCCTTGAGCTTTGTACATTTGGCCCAGTAAGAAAAAGTCTCCGTCTTCCCGCTTCCGGAATAAATAGAATGCCAGTCCTTTCGTTAACAGTCGGGAACGGATTTTGTGACCCCCCTGCCAGGCCAGCATGGCTAACCTGTGTAAAGCGTCGTCGCAACGTTTGGAGAACAACGCCTTCCGGTAAGCTTTTCGCGCGTTCCGTTCTTGGTTCATCAGCTTGTAAATCATGCCAATCTTAAGTCCCAGAGTCCGATTCTTTCGTTTAACAGCCAATGCTTTACGATAGGCCTCTAGAGCCCCCGGATAATCGTTCATGCAAGCGCGGCAATCCCCGACCTTAACCAGAGCTTCCTGTTTGAAATCCACGTCACTCACGTTGTTCCCCCAATTTTCAAACAGGGGTATCGCTTCCTTATATCGTCCGGCGAGTTGATAGAACCACGCTTCTCTATACCGAAAATATTCCGCATCGGGATAAGCCGCGACAGCTTTGGTGGCAACGCTGATACCCTCCTCATATTTCTCCAGCACACACAAGTTTTGGGTGATATTTCTCCAGAAATTGATGTCGTTGTTGCCGTAAGTCAACGCGGTTATGAAAAAAGGATAGGCTTTGGTGTGTTCGTTGTGTTCCACATACCAGGCCCCCATGTAATTGTTGAGGGACTCGTCATAGGGAGACAAGGTCAACGCCTCGTTTATCGCTTGTTTTTCCTCATCGCCTTTCCCCAGCCTGCTGTAAGTTAACGCCAGATTCATATAATCGCCATACAAGAATTCATCTTTATTCTTTTTGGACATCCCGACTTGGCGTTTAACAAATATAAGGGATTCTTCGTAGTCTTCCCTCTCAAAATACCTTGCCGACAGACTGCGATTGGCAAAAGGATGCGCCGGGTTAACCTTCAGAACCTCTTGATAATATTCAATCGCCACGGCGATGAGTTCTTTGTTGGTATGGCCGAATTCCTCCTGCAGATGTTCGTTCTCTTCTTCGGCCAACTGCGCCAGCCGGAGATACACATCCTCTTTGACACCGTCAGGCACCGCCTGTGATCTCGCTCCGGGTGCCGATTCGGATGACTCCGGCCCGGATTCGGATGACTCCGGCCCGGATGCCGATTCGGGCGCCGGCTCCAACAGGCCAAGAAGCCGCTGATTCGCCAAATCATACCTTTTCGCCATAGTGAACAGGGTACTGTACGCGTAGGCTATCGCTTGACGGCTCGCTTTTTGGGGGCTGATTTGATCCAAGGCAGCTTCGGCTTGGGCGAAATCCCCCTTCTGGTAGTGAACTCGGCATCTCTGGACCAGGGCGGCAAAATTCCCCGGATCTTGTTCCAGGATTTCGTTGATGATTCTGTTCGATTCCTCATCTTTATCGAGTCTGACCAAGGTACTGAGATGAATCTCCATCATCTCGACAGACATGGAATCTTTATCTTTTAAGAATTCAACAAGACTAATCGCCTCATCATATCTTCCCAATTCATAAAGGCACTCAAGCTTGATGCGAAAAGCTTCCTGATAGAGAGAAATTGTTATCGCTTCGTCAACGACAGCCAAGGCTCCCGTGTAGTCGTTCAGACCCAGAAGGGCTCTGGCCTTGCTTAACATGGCGGATATATAAGGAGCCCGCTCCAAGACAACATCGCAGCAAACCAACGCCTCCCGGTAACGTTCTAATTTGTTCAGGGCATACGCTTTTCTGTTATAGCCGCGCACATAAGTGGGATCTGTCTCGATAGCCATGTCAAATAACTCAATAGCTTTTATGAACTGATCACTGTCAACATAAGCCCAACCGTAATCAGAAAGCAACTCGCAGAAATCCTGCTTACCCGGTTTGGGGGACGTATCAGATTGACCGGAAACGGGTGAATGACGAACCTCGCCCAAGGCTTCCTCAAAATATGGGACAGCTTGATCCAGTTTCTTCAGGCCGCCGTACACAGCACCCATGTTTTTGCAATACTCCAATCTGTTCACCTGGGACGGATCAATGGACGCGGCGATTTCCTCGCAATCGTAATTATCGGCTGCCACACAATGGCTGATATATTTAAGTTTGGTTTCATCATCCGACAAAACGGGTTTGAGCTTTTCAGCCAACTGGATATGCATATAGCGGATTCGGTGAAAAAGCTCGTCAGAAGCCGGGGCCTCCAATCTCAATTCCTCATATTTTGCAAGAGCTTCATCATACAATTCCTTACCGGTCAGACAATCAGCCAGCAGCATCCTTGCCGAATAGGTATACTCACTGCCACCCATTGCAAGACATTGCTCAAGCCAGGTGATGGTTTCGTCATACTTTTCTTGCCTGTAGGAGATATGAGCTGCCGCATAATATGTTCTTTTATCCGGATAGTCCACGAGCAGAGCGTCTCTGAGCTCAAGGCATTGGTCCAACTTGTCTTCTGACTCGTCAAATAAGAGATATTTAATCTTTTGCAACATGTAGTCCGGGTGGGCGATTCCCATCGCATCTGTTTCATTGATGAGACCAGGTACCTTGTCTAATTCCAGAGGCGCAATCAGATGATAGTAGAGTGTGAAGTAGTTTTCAACAAATCGGCTAAAATCTTTACCCGGTTCGTTAACAAATAACTCATACCGCAGTCCTTCGTTTTCAGCTTGATCCAGCAGATAGTCTATGAAGTTTCCGGAAAAAGACTCTGCGAGTTCTTTATGATTCTCTTTCAATTCGAAAACGGAACCCAAAAGAGCGAAGACCTTTTGGGGAAGCCTGTAGTTCTCACACAAAAAACACAGCAACCTGTCTCGGGCCTCCAGATTGGTCGCCAAAGAAACCACCACCGGGTCATCAAGGAGCTCTTCCCAGCAAGCCGGATCTATCCTTCGAAAGAAATCCTCATAAACCGCGCCGACTTTGCGAATCCAAATACCGAGATCGGTAGTGTCTTCTTCCTGGGATTCTGTCTCCTCAGCGGCTAATGCTGTATCATAGGCAGCCTTAAGGTTCTGAAACCCCTCAGGGTCATCTTCCGGATGATAATGGGGTAATTTGGCGTAATAGGCCTTCTTAATCAGGCCCTTATCTGTCGTTTTCTCGATTCCCAAGACAGACCAACAGTCCATCGAACCCCTCCTGCCCTATTGTCAATTCTCTCTCCTACTCCCGCACCCCAATAATCGTATCCATTTGTTGGGTAAAGACAACCTGGGCGTGCTTAATGGTGTCACGATTCTGCGTATGCAGGGCTTTCTCAAAGGTTTCGATACATTGAGCGACATAGAGCCTTTCCTCACCGAGATTCTCCTCATACAGCCGTTCACCTCTGGCCAGCAGAAGTTTGTTCATCTCCTCGTCCCGAGGATGTATTTTCAACGCCGCCAATTCGGTCAGTCTGTCTTCAATTTCTTTGGGAGACATCTGACCGGGATTCTGTTCAATCACAATCTTCTTGGAAATCTTTGTTGACAGAACCTGAACGATAACTTCCAGGATCCCGTTAATATCGTAAGTGTACCTGATCTCCACCGTTTCCTGGCCGGCCGGGGCGGGTGGGACCGCCACAGTCAGTTCCCCCAAAAAGATGTTGTTTTGGGAAAGCCGGCTTTCGCCTTGGAGGATCTTGACCCGCACTTCTCTCTGATTATCAAAAAGGGTCGAGACAGCCACCATCCGGCTCACCGGAATGACCGTGTTACGTTCAATAATCGGTAAATAGTATCCGCTTTCGTATTCTCCGTTCCCTCGCTCCACGCTGACACTTGTCCCAAGGGTATAAGGACACACATCGATGAGGATGAGTTCTTTGATCATCTTGTTGCGGGCTTTCATCGCCGCCTGATAGCCGACGCCGATGGCCACAACCTCATCGGGATTGATGTTGAAACAAGGAAACTTGAGAACCAGCCGACTAATATAGGTTTTAATGAAAGAGAGCCGGGTTCCGCCGCCTACCAGAATAACGCTGTCAATTTCATCGATTTTGACTTTGGTATCGTGGAGCAGTTTCTCGATAGGTTTGCGGAGCCGGGTCAACAAATCTTTGCATTGGCGTTCGTAATCTTCGCTTCTGATGGCGGTTTCTCTGAGTTCGCCTCCGATAACCGCGGTCACCGGTATCACCGGCCGCGTGCCGCACAGTTTTTTGGCTTCGTCACAGTTTTTGAAAAGAATCGCCCGGTCTTTTGAGGACATCTCTTTGAGTTCGAGGCCGAATTGTTCTGCGGCCATACTCATCAACTCTTCGGTGAAATCGTTGCCCCCAAAGAAATTGTCTCCTGAGACGCCGCGCACTTCCATAACCGCGTCCGCCCGTTCCAAGAGCGACACGTCATAGGTTCCACCGCCCAGATCCAGGATCAGGAACTTGGTATGATTGGCTTTCTCTTCAATACCGTAGGCGATGGCCGCCGCCGTCGGTTCGTTAACAATTCTCTGAACATTGACGCCGCTCATTTCCCCCGCCCGCTTCGTGGCTTTGCGTTGGGCATCGTTGAAGTACGCAGGCACGCTGATGACAGCTTCGTCAACCTTCTCACCAAAGTAGACCTCTGCATCTTCAAGCAGGGAACGCACCACAAAAGATGACAGTTCTTCCGGAAGAAATTCCCGGGAACCAAGAGTTATTATTTTACCTGTTCCCATATAGCGCTTGAACCCTGCCACCGACAGTTCCGGGTGCGTGACAAGCCTTTCTTTGGCGATTTCGCCCACGTAGAGCTCTCCGGTTTCGGAGACGCTGACACAGGATGGTGTGAGGTTTTCACCAAGCCTATTAGGGATAATCTTGATGCCGTTTTCGTTATCGCAAAACGTTATCAAGCTATTTGTTGTTCCCAAATCAATTCCGACAATTCTCACAAGCACTCGTACTTTCGTTTTGTATTTTAAATCTTTATTGTATAGTGTAGATTATTTTGAAAGAAAAATCAATAATTTTTATAAACCACTGTACCCTGCCTGTTCCGCAATCCCTTGTCCTTGCTGCGACAAAGCAAAGGCCAGAAACTTTCGTGCGAACCCGTCCTCAGGTGCGTCCTTGCGGATAAGGGCATAATAAGACGTCACAAGGGGATATGTGCCGTCTTTGATGGTTTCCCGGGCAGGGGCCACACCGTCAACCGCCAACAGTTTCACGCCGTCCTTAATATACATGGCATTGACATAATAGTAATATGAATACCCCAAAGACACCCTGCCATTATCGGGACTCACAACGGCTTCAACCAGTCCGCCCATTTCTTGCATATAGGCCTCAGTCGGCGCCTGCTGCAGCGGCGTTTCCCCCATAAAGCGCAACATCCCGGATTGGGATCCCGATCCCAGTTGACGCTGAAAAGCCATAATTGTCAAATCCTCGCCACCCACAGCGGCCCAATTGGTGATTTTTCCGCTGTATATCTGCCGAATCTGATCCTGTGTCAAGCTGTTCACCTTGTTCTCTGTGTTCACCAGAAAGACAAAGGCATCATGAACAATCGGTGTAATCTCGAATTCAACTCCCTTGGCTTGCGCAGCCGCAATCTCGGCCTCGCTGGGATACGTCGTAAAGATAATATCCTTTGTTCCTTCTGTCAGATTCGCAATAGCATCAGGCGTGGTATTGAAATGAATGACATCGGCACCGTTATCAATGGCAAGCAACTTCTCCGCCCATCTTTCCGCCAACGGGATAACCACCGTTGAACCATCGATTCCGGTAAACTCTTCACGGGTGAATTCAGGCTGAGGTTGCGGTTTCTCCTCAAGAATTTCGTCTTTGCAGGCCGTCACGAATAGAGAGAAAACTGCCGTAACCAGGAGGCACACCGCGATTTGTTGCAGCCGGAACTGTTTCCCTTTATTCTTGCCCATGTTATTCTTACTCATGTTATGCCTTACCTCCACCATTCTATTTCGGACTGGATATTTAACGTTCCGTATTCAAAAACATGCGAAATCGTTTCTCCGACTTCATCATCATAGAAGAAATACTCGTTAGCAAAGATTGTTCGGGCGAACGTAACGCCCCCCCACATAACATCAATCTTGGCCGTTTTTAGCAGATCCACAAAATCCCGTTCATTAACAACAGCACGAACGTTCTCATCGGCTAACTCCTTGCGGAACATATCCAAGGCTATTCGTTCATAGTCTTTCCCCAAATAATCGGCTAAGGTCATCTCGCGCTTTTCTTTGATATTATAGCAACCCCGGAAACTAACATCTTTGTTTTCAGTCCAATAGCCCGCATGAACAATCCTGTAATTCCCAATCCGTTTGAAAGTGAATTCTCCCCTAGGGTATTCTCCCGAGGTCAATGCCAGGTTCCCAAGCACGGTATTCAACGCTTTCTCCGCCAATTCCCGTTCATAGTCATTTTCATATTGGGTGGGCAAATAGAAATTCGTATTTTGCGCCGCCAGATATGTGGGTTCGCTTCGATAAATCAGCAGTTCCGCAAACCAACTATCAGAATCAAACCTTTCAGTAACCTCCGACTGTTCCAATCTCACGAAACGGTCAAATACAGCAATAGCTCCTTCCCCGAATCGATACCATTCCAAATAGATAATTCTACCTGACAAAAACGGAGACGCCTCATCGAATATCAACCAAATCCCTTCTCTATCAAGGGTAAAGCCCGTTTTTTCCAGGTCAACACCTCTATATCTGTGCATATTTTGTTCATCATAACTGAGGACAAAGGTTTGTATAGCCCGGTCGACGGCTGTTTGCGCGTCAAAGTTGTCAGCAAAAACTGACCGTAGATCAACTTGCTCCCCTGTATGCAAATCAAAGTTCAACCCATAGACAGGGTCTCCTTCGCCATAATAGATCCCATATAATGGATCTAACTTCTCGATGAGCGGAAGGACGCGGACCGTCATCAATCCGTTATAAATGTCCTTATAGACTGTTGCTTGAGGATATTTCTGCCTCACTTGTGTCAGAGAGGGGTCAACAACGGCAGCTATTTTTTGTATGACATTTGGATTCGCCAGGATATCATCGTAATTGGAGTAGGACGAATCATACTTCCCAAGGGGGTAACTGGCCAACCAGCCCTGACGCACTTTCCCCTCGAATTGGTTCGGAAAATTGACTCTTTGGCCAAATTGCGAGGATGTCGCTTCGCGAACCGTTAAAGCTTGGGTTTGGGAATCAGGTTGGCCGAAGGATTTGGTTCCTGTTTCTGTCTCTCGGCTCATCCCTATTATTAACACCGTGCCGGCAACCCCTGCGACGAGGACACATGCGGCTATCGTTGCAGCTATGAGTACCGTTCTTTTTTTCTTTATTGGCCCTGGTGTATTCATAGCTATATCGGCATGCTCTGTGTTCTCGTTATTCTCAGCACTCTCGGTGTTCTCGGCATGCTCGATATGCTCAATATGCTCAGCACTCTCGGTGTTCTTGGCTTTTTCGATGTTCTTAGCCTTTTCAGTGTTCTCAGTATTGTTGGTGTTCTCAGTATTGTTGGTGTTCTCAGCATTATCCACTGCTGTTCCCTCCCTTATATTCGTTTGCGTATAAGGTATCACCATGGGGCATTAAAGTCAATCCATTTCTCTGTGGTGCTCTCGGAGGCACGAGAAGGTTGCGAACGAACCCAGTAAAATGAGGCACGATGTATGATTGGAAAGAGGGAGCCTCCTATCCCCCGCCTGACGGAGACCAGGAAAAACGTAAGCACTTGCGGTCTTTTGGAGGCTTCCGAAGCCCAATCATGCATCGGGACTGTTGCCGACACTAAAACAGACTTTATAAGTTACAAGATTTGACAAAAAGAGAGTACTGATGTAAGATTTTGTCATAGATTCCCTGTGGGCAAGAATAATTTCAAAGATTGGGTTGCCTTATGTGCCAAAATGCATAAGACCCATTAGTCCCTTACGGACGCGAAGCGTCAAAAAAGAACAAGAAAATCCACATTCTGAATCCTGAATACTGAATAC
>Ga0082212_10002473_pt1 | contig 26866 bp, 29 predicted proteins | sample TergutNt197P3_FD_71548 | JGI IMG/M metagenome (GOLD analysis project Ga0082212, IMG submission 71548) | Neocapritermes taracua P3 segment gut microbial communities from Petit-Saut dam, French Guiana - Nt197 P3 | ecosystem: Host-associated > Arthropoda: Insects > Digestive system > Gut ...
TAACAAGTGTTTCCCATCGTGCGCGTGGGGTTATGACGCCAGCACCGAGACGTGTTCCGGTTCGCCGACAGGCCAGACGTAATATAAAAGGCCGGAATTATCCGGTCCTTTTTTATGGCGGCGGTACTATTGGTAAGGGGATATAACACCACTAATATTGAAAAATAAAACGGGCCCAAAGCCCGTTTTTATTTCAATTCCAAAACCAGGCCGCAGTGGTCGGTCGGTTTCGGGACAGTGCGCGGCGTCATGTCTATATGACAGCCCTTTATTAAATGCCGCGCCGCGCGGTTCGCCAGAAAATAATCCAGGCGCAGACCATGGTCCTTTTCAATAGAGCCGCCGCGGTATCCTATCCATGTCCACGGGGATTCCGTGTCCGGGTTAAAGTGACGGTAACAGTCAAGCCAGCCGGTGTTTGTCCCCCCGCCGACGCTGTCGCGTCGACTCCCCCCAAGGGGGGAGTTATAACCACCAAGCCAGCCGGCCATAATTTCCCGGGCGGCCGGGGCGGAAATCGACGAACCTTCGTATTGTTTCGGATTCCATATATCGCGGTCCTGTATCGCGACATTGAAATCGCCGCCGATTATCACAGGCTCTTCGGAATCAAGCAGCGGCGCGATATGTTTTGTAAAATGATGCATCCAGTCGATTTTTACCGGAAATTTCGGACTATCCATGCTTTCCCCGTTCGGCATATATACGTTTATCAGGCGCACGCGCCCGTCAATCACGCATTCCATCATTCTGGCGGATGGGTCCGCAAACCCCGGCAGGCCGCGCGTAACGTCCTCCATCGAATGCTTGGAAAACACGGCGACCCCGTTCCAGGATTTCTGGCCGAAAGTCTTTACATTATATCCCAGGTGTTCGAACAGTATGTGCGGAAACGCGTGGTCTTCGACTTTGGTTTCTTGGACAATTACGGTATCCGGATTAATCGCCCGCAGGGAATCCAGAAAGCCTTCGGCATGCGCCCGGATGGAATTGATGTTTATGGATAAAATCTTCATTTTTTTATTTGCCCTTTGATTTTTCGTTTATTATAATAGCCCTCGTCCAATATAAAAACAACAAGGTTTTTAGAAATGAATATGTACAAGCTGCTTGAAAAAACGGCGCAGACTTGGCCGGACGATATCTTTATCGTCCGCGAAGGAATCAAATACCGCGATTTCGTGGGAATGGTTAAACAGCGCGCAGGATCCCTGGCCGCCATCGGCGTAAAGCCGGGCGACGTAATCGGAATCCTGTCGCACAATATTATGGAATATCCGCTGACCATGTTTGCGGTATGGTATCTGGGCGGCAAGGTCCTGCAACTGGACACCAATCTGACCCCGTTTGAATACGACAATATGGCGCGTCTTACCGACTGTCACCTGGTCGTCGCGGAAAAATCCTTTTTCTACAAAGCCGCGGATTTCAAGTTTTACGATATACAGGCAAAAGATGGTCCCGCAGACCCGGATTTGAAACCCGCGCCGGTTGAATCTTTGGACATCGCGACCCTGTCGTTCACGTCCGGTTCGACGGGTATTCCGAAAATTGTTCCTTTGTCGCACTATAACCTGACCGAATGCGCGGCGTCTTTGATTGATATGAAGGAATTCATCGGCAACGGCGACATCCTTTACGGGTTCCTGCCGCTGTACCATATATTCGGATTCGCAATCGGGATGTGCGCCACGCTGAATTACGGCGCGGGCGTATTGCTGCAGCCGACGGTCAGTCCCAAAGACATTCTGGAAGATTTCAAGACTTTCCGTCCGCACATCATTCCGGCCGTGCCGCGCGTGTTCGAATTGTTCCGCGCGAAAATCATCGACGGAATGAAACAAAAGAAAGTTTGGGACGTCGCGCGCGTCGTCTTGAAATACAACAAGGTTTTGCGGGCCGGCGGCCTGGGCTGGCTGGTCGACAGAATCCAGCGGCCGGTTCTGGAAGTGTTCGGCGGGCGGGCCCGTCTGCTTATCGCGGGCGGCGCCGCGACAAAACCGGAAGTCGAGACTTTCTATACCAATCTGGGTCTGAATTTTATCCAAGGATACGGCCTTACCGAAACCGTCGGGCCGATTTGCATATCCTATCCGTGCGAGGCGCGCGAGCCGTTCTCCATAGGCGGGACAATCACGAACAACGAATTCGAAATCCGCGAAAAGAACGCGGACGGGGTCGGGGTTCTGTGGCTGCGCGGGCACCAGGTGTTCGGCGGATATATGAACAACCCGGACGCGAACGCCGAAGCGTTCGACGAACGCGGATTCTTTAACACGGGCGATTTGGTGTCTGTGGACAAGAACGGCGAACTGCATTTCCGGGGCCGGAAAAAGCAAATCATCGTCCTGGATTCCGGCAAAAACGTGTATCCGGACGAACTGGAAGGCCTGTTTATCGAAATCCCGGGCGTCAAAAACGTCGCGGTGTTCGAACACGGGGTAAAGGGCAAGACCGTCGCGTACGGAGTGTTCCAGGTGGAAGAGGGTATGACCATGAAAGAGCTGGCCGCGGCCGTCGCCGCCATGAACAAAAAAGTGGCCAGTTACAAATGGGTCACGCATTTTGCTATCACCACGGACGAGCTGCCGCAAACATCCACCAAGAAAGTAAAGCACCATGTCGTGCGTGAAAATCTGATGGCGGGGGACTATCCCATACGCAAGGAATAGCAAACCGGACCGAATGGTCCGGTTTTTTGTTTATAAACAATCTGTTATTTGGTTTTGTTAGAGTTTTTCTTTTGTGTCGCCATGGTTAAAACGGACGCGTTTGTTGGATTGTTTTATTAAGAATAATTTGGTTAAAATAAATTGTAGTGGTGCCACCTCTCCCGCAAGGGGAGAGGATGCAGGTCGCAAGGGGAGAGGATACCGGGCCCGCAAGGGGAGAGGATACGCCCCTACGCCAACCAATTAAGAAAACATGCCTTTTAACACAGGGTATGCGGATGTGATATAATTGCGTGGACGCGGCCGTTCCGCGCAAAACAAAAAGGAAAAATTATGAAAGATATGAATACGAAAGAAATGAAGGACATGGTCCAATATAAACTTTGGAAAATGCGGGGCAAGCGCAACATTCTGTTTCGCGCGTTCCTTATCAACTATATCGCGGTTTTCGTCGTGTGGCTGATAAGCCTGACGCCGCTTTATACCGGACTGATGCATCATTTTGCGGCGAACCAGACCGCGGCGGGTATTGAAATGTACATGCTGAATATCTTCGGTATGTGGAAGATATTGGGCGTTATCCTGTTCCTGATGCCGGCTTTGGCAATCTGGTGGGAAATGTGCTTTATCAAAAAAGAACACGATATGTAAAACAAATCCGCCCGATGGACCCACCCCGCCCAATCTATGATTGTGCGGGGACCCCGGGGGGCGGATTATTTTTTAATGATAATTTTCGCGACCGCATCGTATCCGAAATATTTATTCACGGATTTTATAATTTCGTCTTTGTGATATGAAAGGGTCAGCGCGCCGGCAGGATTTATTGATTTGACGGTCAGAGTCCTATTATTCTTTGCTTTCGATATTCCGGAAAACGCCGCCGCCGCTGCAATATCCGCGCCGACTATTTCCGCCCACCGCGCGGCCAGGTCCGCATCCGACGCGCCCCGCCCGAACGCCCGCAGCAATCCGCCAAAGGCCCCGCCCAGCGATGTCGGGCGGGAAAGTCTTTTGGAAAGGTCCACAGGTTTGTTCATAAAAAGTCATAAGGCATAAGGCATAGGGCATATATAGTCTGCGATTGATGAAAATAATTTTCACAAAAACAAAACTTATATGCCTTATGCCTTATGACCTATGCCCTAATTTGGTCTTACAAATTCATATTGTTTCGGCATTAATATATATTTTTCACCCTGGGCATGCTGGCCCTGGGCATGTCTGAACGCCTCTTCACCTTCGCCAAAGAACAGGTCCACGCGTATCCATCCGCGTATCGCACCGCCCGTATCCTGGGCCACCATCAGGCGTTGGAATTTTTTTCCGTCGGAAAGTTTGGTATCGACATAAACCGGCATGCCAAGCGAATATATAGTATTATCCATCGCGACGGACCGGATTTTGGAAAGCGGCGCGTTCATCGCGCCGATGACGTCGTGCGCGGTCGCGGTCTTGAAATACACGTAACGCTGGTTGCTGTTGATGGCTTCCTGGGCCAAGTATGGATGTTTGCGCAAATGTTCCCACACCGCTTCGGCGGAATATCCGCCGCCGGGTTTTATATTCCGCGTGCGCAGATATTCGCCAATCGACCCGAACGGCATGTCGTTGACACCGGCAAAGTTCAGTTTCACCACTTCGCCGTTTTCAAGCCTTATCTTGCCGGACCCTTGGATTTGTATATTCTGGACGTCGACTATGTTCGCCCAATACAGCGGTTTTCCGATTTGTTTCGATACGATTTCCTTGCGCGGGATGCCCTTGAAATTCCGGCCGTCGGACGGCGGTGCCATAAGGGGTTCGTTGCATTCGTCCGTCTTTTTGCGGCACGCCTTTATTATCGGCGAATAGTATCCCGTAAACAGGCCGTTTGAATTTCCGCCCTGGTCCCGCACTTTATAGGGTTGAAAGTTCGATTCGAACCATGCGCGCACCGATTCCTTGCCGGCCGATTGCGGCGGCAGCATGCGGCATTTTTCATCCAGCAATTTCTGGTCCATTACGACCGCGCCGCTGTAATCCACTTTGGCGTTGCAGGTATTCCGAAATGCTTGCAGCGCGTAACGATGGTCGTCGTTCCGCCAGCCGGGCAGGTCGTTATAGCCCACAGGTTGAAAATGCGACGGGATTTTCGACGCGTCCCGCGGGTCGGACCCCTGATAGCGCCCGCCGCCGGTGTCGGGACATCCGGAAAGTAGAAATATGGAACACAGAGCGTAAAGCGGAAATAGTCTTTTCAATTGGCGTACCTTTGATTAATTTTTTCAAGGTCCGGCCTTGAAAAATAGATTCCTATGTATTATATTAGCAAAAGTCACAAATTAAACAAAGGATTAAATTATGGCAGACTTTAACATGATTTCACAGTTTTTGAAAGATTTCTCGTTCGAATCCCCGAACGTGCCGGAATTGTTTTTCAAACAGGAAAACGGCCAGGCAAAGATGGAAATCAACGTCGATTTACAGGTCAAGGGCGCCGAAGGCGGACTGTACATGACCGACCTTATCATCAAATTGCATTCCAAATTGGAAGAGGGTGACAAAACCATATTCATGATTGAATGCACCTTTACCGGACTTGCCCAATTGGACAAAAAGGCCAAAGAAGACGATATAAAGAAAATCACCCTTATCGATGTTCCGACGCTGATATTCCCGAACGTGCGCGCGCTGGTCACTCGCATGACCGCGGAATCCGGATTTCCCCCGTTCACCATGCAGCCGGTGGATTTCAAAAAACTTTACGAAGAAAAGAACAAGAAATAAAAAATCCCGCCGATGGCGGGATTTTTCGTAGGGGCGCGTGCGCGCCCCTACATTTTCAATGTTCTGGACATATTACTATGCGACAATGCAATGGCCAGCGCGTCGGATTCGTCCGCGGTCTTTGGCGCCGCGGCCGGCATCAGAATTTTAACCATGGCCGCAACCTGGGCCTTGTCCGCATGGCCGCCGCATGCGATTGCCTTTTTTATAACCGTCGGCTCGTATTCATAAACGGGGATGTTTTTCGTTCCGACGGCGCACATCGCCGCCGCACGCGCATGGCCCAATAACAGAGTGCTGGTCGGGTTTTTATTAACGAACGTGATTTCAATCGCGCATTCGTCCGGCGACCAAGTGTCGCAAATTTTTGAAATTTCGTTAAATATAACGGCCAGCCGTTCGGGCAGGGGCGATTTGGCATTTGGCAAGACAACACCCGACGCGACGTATCGACGTTCGGACCCGGCGGATTCTATGACCGCCCAGCCGGTGTGCAAAAGCCCGGGGTCTATGCCCAATATTCGCTTCATAGTCCTTATTATATAAAATAATCTGTTTTTTACAAACCCAATTTATGATATAATATACGCGTAATGCGTTTGTCATACTGGATGTTTTTATTGCCCGTATTGCTGGCCTGGCCGGCATTTGTCGGCGCGCAAGAGACAGGCACGACGACAAATATAACGACGCCCGCGGCCACAGGAACGCCGGCCAGTGCGAAAACACTGGACGATATGGCCAAAACCGTCGGCGGATTGGGTCAGACGGCGGACAAGGGTATGAAACAAAACCTGACCAATGCTTTATTGGTCGGGGGGCTTGGAATCGGCGGCGCGGATATCGGATCCGGCATGGCCCAGACAAAGGTCGACGAAAACTGGCTGCGCCAGATACAGGGTTTCGAGAAAAGCATTTCTTGCCAAATCGACGGACAACCCAGGGTTGCCGTCGGCGCGCCCGGAAACGCGCCCAAATCGTCCCGGGAGTTTGTGGATATGCGCGCGGAATATATGGAATTGGCGGCGGGCGTAAGAGAGGGCAAACAGGCGCTGGGCATGACGCCGGGGATAGAGGCAGAGGCGGTGTTCAGCACCGGCACGACATATAATGCGGCGGGCCGCATGGCGGAAAGGTTCGACGGCGGGTACAGCAATGTAGAAGACAGACAGGGCGAGGGACAGGCGCGCGTTAACCAGGGCCTTACCATCGCCGCGGTTGGTGTTGCCGCCGCCGTTCTGGTCAACGCCGCAACAAAGTCGACGACGAGTACGACGACAGGGAGGGGGACGACAACAAAACCGGGGGAAATGACTAAATTGGATTTGCCGGACTTGCAGAGAAAAAGTTTGGCGGCAAGATACTGTTTTCCGCCAAAATTAATATGTGAGTCTGATGAAGTAGACTGTCCCATGGAGATTGATGAAATAAAAACGACTTGTGAACAGTTGTGTAATGATAAAGACAGCACAAGATGTTCGGATATAATGATAAATGGATGCAAACTGCATTTCAGTATAACCGTGCCAGGCAAACGCGATGATTGTAGCTAAATAAAAATCAACCAAAACAAAACCTAACCAAAAGGAAAAAACATGAAAACGAAAAATATATTTATAACGGGCGCTATGCTTGCGGTATTCGCCATATCCGGCGCGTATGCCCAGGAAGAAATGATAGAAGTATGCGACGAAGCAATAACGGGCCAACCCGTATGCGTGCTTATGACACCGGCGCAAATGGAAGCGCAAAGACTGCAAAGAATAGAAGATGAAAAGAAAGCGGGCGTAAAAACCGGCAGCGCCACCGATGAAGGTAAAAAAGAAAAGATGGAACTGTTAAAGGTTAAACAATCCGAACATGACGCGATTATCAAAGAAATAGCAAGACTGGACGAGCAGCGCGTAAAAACAAATGAAAAACTGAACGAAGCCAAAGAAAACCACAGCTATTTTGCCAAAATAGCGTCGTCGAACGATGGCAAGACAGGTATGGTTGGTTTCAGAAAAACATATACGGCGGCAGAGCAGAAAGAAGCGCAAGAACAGTCAAGCCAATGGTTTGCCGAAAGAGAAAAACTGCAAGCAGAAATTGACGGGTTTGATACACAGATTAAAGCCGAACAGAAAAAGATGAATGCACTGAACACTGAAATTGAAAACTTGAAAAAAGAAATAGAAAAGAAATAAATAACGCGGGGACAATGGCAGCCAAAGCCGGATGGCGTGTTGGTACGCGCCGTCTGGTAAGGCACCTGTAAGGAGAAAACCATGAAAATAAAACACATGTTTATGATGGCTGGGATGCTGGCGGCTCTTGCCATGTCCGGCGCAAGCGCATCACAATATGAATGTGAAAGAACCGGTGGACGTTGGTCAAGCATATATCATGCGGACGGAAGCGAGAATTATGAATATTCATCGTGTAGGTGTAGTGGGGGCAATCTTACATGGATAGACATGGGCACTTATAAATCCGGGTGCAAATGTATCGATGGTTATGAGCGCGCAGGCGGCGAAGACAGCGAATGCGTACGTTCAGCGGCGCCGTCCGTATCTGGTGCAAACGCTGATATTATAAATAGTGCGTCGGATTCTGGTGCGGGCGACGTAGTATGCGAAGAAAACATATGCAGACCGATGACCCGGCATGAAATGGAGGCAAAAAGGCAAGCAAGACTACAAGATGAAAGCGCTGACAAGAAAATAGACAAAGAAAGAAAACTTAACGAATTGAAGGCAGAGCGTGATGCAAAGCAAGCCAGGTATAACGAACTTAACACCGAATTCAAAAGATTGGACGGCCTGCGCGTGGATACTAATAAAAAATTGAATACGGCCAAGGAAAATCATGCTCATTTCAGCAAAATAGCAACATCAAAAGACGGCAAAACGGGTATGATTGGTTTCAGAAAATCATATACGGCAGAGGAACAGAGGGTTGCGCAACAGCAATCGGATGAATGGTACACCGAGAAAGAAAGATTGCAAAGCGAACTTAATAGACTTACTAATGATACAAATGCACAAAAGAAATTAAGGGACACGGCGTACAGCGAAGTATCTCGCGCGGAAAATGCCGTGAACGTGGAATACTGCAGATTAAATCCACAAATGGGAAATTGTAGTAATAGTTAAATAACAGGGGCGGTTTCGCCCCTGTTTTTAATTCGCGGCGGTTATTACTTTCTGGACGTCGTCGTGGTCTTCCAGCGCGTCCGTCAATTTTTCCAATTTCAAAATAGTATCGTCGTCCAAATCAAGCGGCGTGTTCGGCAACCATGTCAATTCCGCCCGTTCCGGTTCACCCAGTTTGTCCGACAATGCCTTTTGCACCGGCATGAAATCGTCCGGTTTCGTTTTGACTATGTAACCGTCCGGCGACGATTCCAAATCGTCCGCGCCGGCGTCCATTATCGCCTCTGTCATTGCATCCTCGGACGTCGCCACGGTCAGGGGATAGAATATCAATCCCACCCGCGTAAACATAAACGACACGGAATTTTCGCCCCCCATTTCCCCGCCGCTTTTTGCGAATATCGCCCGGATGTCCGGAACCGTCCGGCGCGGGTTGTCCGTCAAAGCCTCTACAATAATCGGAACGTTTCCGGGGCCGTATCCTTCGTACCTTGCGGCCACGAAATTTTCGGTGTTTTTATCCGCCGCTTTATCAATCGCCCGCTTTATATTATCGTTCGGCATCGAATTTTTCCGCGCGTTCAAAACCGCAACCCGCAGCCGCGGATTGTTGTCCGGATTCGGATCGCCCAGTTTCGCCGCAACCGTGATTTCACGCGCCAATTTCGTAAACACGCCCGCGCGCGCCGCGTCCGTCGCCGCCTTTTTATGTTTTATCGTGCTCCATTTCGAATGTCCGGACATAATCTTGCCTTTTGGGTATTTTGCATTTATAATTCGACCAAGAGGTTATCAAATGATAGGCAAATTGCAAGGCATAATTGAACACATCGGCGACGGGTTCGTAATCGTTATGGTCGGCGGCGTCGGATACAAAGTATACACACCGGAATTTTTAACCGCCGGCGCGGGCGCGACGCTGTGGATTGAAACAATCGCGCGTGAAGATTCTTTGCGGCTGTTTGGGTTTTCGTCTTTGGCGGGGTTGGAATTGTTCAACCGCCTGACCGGCGTGTCTGGCGTAGGGCCCAAAGTTGCGCTGGCGATACTTGCCACTTTGAAACCGGACGTATTAATGTCGGCAATTGCGACCGGCGATATAAAAACCATTTCGTCCGCGCCCGGCGTCGGCAAAAAAATGGCAGAAAAAATTATCGTGGAATTAAAAGGCAAAGCCGCGCCGTCGGATATCGGCGCCGCGGGTGGGGCCGCCGCGCCGTTGCATGATTTGCTGTCGGCCCTGGAATCATTGGGGTACAGGCGCGCGGACTGTGCCGAAATGGCCCAAAGATTATCCCGCGAAAATTTAGGAGCGGACGCCGGGGAACTGGTGAAATTGGCGTTAAAGGAAATCGCAAAGTGACCGATACAATTTTTGCATTATCGTCGGGCATGGGTAGGGCGGGCGTCGCCGTCGTGCGCGTCAGCGGTCGCGATTTATCCGGTTTGTTGAAAAAAATCAGAAATCAGAAATCAGAAATCAGAAATCGGATTGCGACATTGGCGGATTTGAAAGATGATGCGGGCGAAATTATCGACCGGGCGATTGTTATTTATTTTCAAGGCCCGAATTCGTTCACCGGCGAAGACGTCATAGAATTCCATACCCATGGGTCGGATGCGGTTATTCAGAAGTTATTTGATTGCCTGCGTGCGATGGGTGCGCGTATGGCAAATCCCGGCGAATTTGCGCGGCGGGCTTTTGATAATAACAAAATGGATTTGGTTGCCGTCGACGGTCTGGCCGCGCTGATAGATTCGCGTACGGAACGGCAACGGCGCGCGGCATTGCGTGCCGCTGCGGGTGCTGACAGTGCGGTATACATGCGCTGGCGCGCGGAAATGGTCGACATAGCGGCGTATGCCGCCGCCATGTTGGACTATCCCGCGGACGAATTGCCCGCAAATATCGGCGAAATATTATTGGCGCGGACGCAGAGCTTGCATGACGAAATCGCGGCCGCGTTGGCGCGGGCGGGTGCGGCGCGCGCCGTCCGGTCCGGTTTCAATATCGCAATTGTCGGGCCGGTTAACGCGGGGAAATCCAGTCTGTTCAACCGCCTTATCGGCGAATCGCGGGCGATTGTATCCGACGTGCCGGGGACTACTCGCGATGTCGTATCCGCCGAAATTGATATCGATGGATATCTGGTGCGGATTCTTGACACCGCGGGACTTCGCGAAACGGACGACGTGGTTGAAAACCTGGGAATCGAAAGAACGCATGCCGAGATTGAAAATGCCGACCTTGTCATTAGAGTTTGTGATGATAACTCTCCCCAGTGGGAGGAGTCGCAGAATGGCGCAAGCCATGATGCGGTGGGGGGAAAACAAAACAATGAAATCGTAATCTATAATAAATGTGACATTATGCCCCCCACCGGCGGCGCGGCCGCCGACTCCCCCCAAGGGGGGAGTAATTGCCCCATGCGAGTATCCGCGTTGACCGGCGAAGGTATTCCAAAATTGTTGGAAATAATAAAACATGAAGTGCATGCGCGGTTGGACAACGCCGAATCGGAAGTCGTCGTGAACGAGAGGACAAAAGGTTTGTTGGAACAGGCGGCGGCCGAATTAAAATCGGCGGTTGCCGCACACGGAACGGGTCATGAAATCTTTGCGGAACATGTCCGAATCGCTTCGGATAAAATCGGTCAAACCCTGGGAATCATAGGGGCAGACGAAGTTATGGACTCTGTATTCGGGCAGTTGTGTCTTGGAAAATAAAAGGAAAGTAGATGAAAAACAAAACAGTTTTAATTACCGGCGCGGCGCGCGGAATAGGTCGCCAGGCCGCTTTGGAATTTGCGCGTTTGGGCGCGAATGTCATTATCGACGATTTGCCGGACGCGGAAAGTACGGGACTGTTGAATGAATTGAAAAGTATTTTGGAATCGGAATACAAGGTTCGCGCGATTGCGGTCTCTGCGGATATCGGGGTAGAGGTCCAGGCGAAAGACTTGGCCGCCGCCGCGATAAATGAATTCGGAAAAATAGACGTTCTGGTAAATAATGCCGGAATAGCGATAGACAAGGATTTCGGGGACAGAACGCTGGCCGATTGGACGGAAACGTTTGCGACCAACCTGTTCGGCATGTTCCGGCTTTCGCAGATTGTCGGCGAACACATGGTCGAAAACGGCGGCGGCAATATTATCAACATATCGTCCACCAACGGAATCGATGCGGTGTCGCCTTTTTCAATCGATTACGACGCGTCAAAGGCGGGCGCTATAAATATAACGAAAACTTTGGCGGTTCAATTCGCCCCGCATGTTCGGGTTAATGCCGTCGCGCCTGGATGGGTCGATACGGATTTCAACAAAGATTTGTCCGCGGACTATCTGGCGGGAGAAATGGAAAAAGTTTGTCTGAAAAGAATTGCCGTACCGGACGAGATTGCAAAAATAATCAGGTTTCTGGCCGGCGACGACGCAAGCTATATAAATGGCGCGGTGATTGTCGCGGACGGCGGACGCCTGTAAAGGATAAGACATGAAGATAGAATTACGGGAATTGCAATTAAACGAACCGCAATCGGTTTATGATTATTTTATGGTCATGCCGGCTGATGAAAATGGACTTAAAAACAGCGCAGCGGGTTTGTCTGAATCCGAATTTGCCGAATGGGTAAAAAAACAGATAGATTATTCCAAAGGCGTCGGATTGCCAGAAGGGCTTGTTCCAAACACTTTTTTTATCTTATTTATTGATGATGTTCCAGTTGGCAACAGCAAGATGCGGCATTATCTGACGCCGGCGTTGGAAAATCACGGCGGACACATTGGATATCGCATTGCGCCGGAACATCGCGGTAAAGGTTATGCGAATATAATGCTTGCCGAAACTTTGAAACATGCAAAAGCTATGGGCATCGAGAAAGTCTTGCTGACCACCGACGCGGATAATGCCGCAAGTTACAAAACAATCGAACGCAATGGCGGAATTCTGGAAAAAATCGAAGACGGCAGCCGGTATTATTGGATAACGGTTTAGTCTTTCTTTGTATTCGCTTTCCAACGCAAACTTGCATGCGCGCCGTTGCAGAACGGTTTATTTCCCGATGCGCCGCAACGACACAATGTCTGTTTTTGGCGCACTTCGTACGATTTGCCATCCGCCGATTCGACGCGGATTCCGCCGCGTATCCAAAGCGGCCCCGATATTTTCAAACCGTCGTCTTCGATAGTATGGACTTGCGCCGCCGATTCTTCTTCCATCAATGTGCCGTCGTTCGTGAACATGAGTAAGCGGCCGGCGGGGCACAGGTTTGCTTCCTGGGCCGCCAATTCGTTCGCCGCGTCACCGCCCTGCATGACCAGATTCCATATCCGCCCGCCGCGGTCGCAAAACCGCGCGAACGCGCAATAACGCTGGTTGTCCAGCAACGATTGCTGTGGGCCCTTTATAACTTCGGCCGTATCCTGTCGCATAATGGGTTCGAACGGCGCCGTTTCCGTTCCGTCGAATTTTGCCGCCGCGTGACTGCCATCGCAAAAGGGCGCGTTTTTGGATTTGCCACATCGGCACAATGCCACCGGGTCGGATTTGATTTCAAAAGTTTTCCCGTCGCCGTATTTTATGGATATTCCGTTTTCGTCGGTAAGGATTATTTTTTCAGAAATACGTGTCCCGCCGTACAGCATGTACGGGCCGTCTTTGGTTATCCTTATATATGGTAATTTTTGCATAATTTTTCCCTTCGTTTTGCCTATCGGTCCGCGGTGCGCGGTTTTGCGGGGGACTCATGTATACCGGATACACTACGCCCCCGCAAAACCGCGCAGTCGGCACAATATATCAAAATCCGATTTGGACCAGTGGCGAAAGTTAGTTCAATAAAACAATAAATTATAAATCACAAACCGTAAATAGGAACCGGTTCTTGTGCGCGAAAATTTTAATATATTGTAAGATAAAAATACCGGTTGTAAAAGGTCGGTATCGGAAAATGACTGTCGGGCTTTGTCCAACCTGTTGGTTCACAGCCCGACTTTTCCGACGATTATTTGAAATGCTTTTCCAAAGTTTTATACGCCGCCGAAAGTCCCGCGAATTTTTCCGCCGCCGATTTCGCGTTCAATTTTTTGGCGGTGTCCGGATGGTACAGTTTGGCAAGCCGCCGGTACGCCGCGCGGACGTCTTTCAATGTTGCCGTCGGCGGCAGTTCCAGCGTTTTCAGTGCCGCCGTAATCGCGCCGGTTGGGCGCGGCTTTTTCGGCATGCGGTCGAAATTGCCGCGGCCATGAATAAAGTCGTTCAAAAAATTGATGTAATCCGTTGTTTCCGCACTCGCCTGTGCTTTATCTTTCAGCGGCGCGCCGAATACCTGGCGTTCCCATTCCGCCTCTATCTCGTCGTTCGACATGCCCTGGTAAAAGTTCCAATTCTTGTTATATTCCGCGGCGTGCTCTTTGCAGAAAAAATAATATTCTTTCAAATCGCGCGTTTTAGGCGCCCGACAAACGCCGGCCTTGTCACAATTGTTAAAATCGCATTTTTTAATCATTTTTTGCCAATGGGTGGTGTGTCATTACCGCGTCGACCAAAGCGTCCGGCAGGACATGGGTGTATATTTGCGTCGTCGCGATGTCTTCGTGTCCCAGCATTGCCTGAATCGCGCGCAGGTTCGCGCCGCCGGAAAGCAAGTGCGACGCGAACGAATGGCGCAGGACGTGCGGGCCGACCCTCTCGGGAGATATGCCCGCAGAGACGGCGCATTTTTTTATCATCTTGAAAAAACCGAACCGGGTGATGTGGCCGTCTTTGCCCGGGCCGGGAAAGACATAGCGTGACCCGTCTTCGCTTCGCTTCGCCGCGGCTTTTGGCGTGATAAAACTGTTGCGGATTTTCATATATTCGTTCAATGCCTTTATTGCGGTTTCGTGAACCGGCACCATGCGTTCTTTGGCGCCTTTGCCGCGCACAAGAAGTTTGTCGCCAAGCACCTGGGCAACCTGCAATTCGCACAATTCTGAAACGCGCAGGCCCGCCGCGTACATCAATTCAAACATGGCCCGCATGCGGACGGTGTTTCGAAAATCGCCGGCGCTGGAAATTAACGATTCTATTTCATCGCTTGTCAGATATTTTGGAATCGGTTTCGACAGTTTGGGCAATTCCAAAGACGCCGCCGGATTTTTCGATATGATTTTTTCAAGCCGCAGGAATTTATAAAACTGACGAAACGCGGACGTCTTGCGCGCGATGGTTGCGGCGCCAATCCCTTGGGCGGATAGGGCGGCAAGATAATTCTGGACCGCATCGCCGCCGGCCTTTGACAGGTCGCCAATCTGTTCCGCCGCCAGTTCCAAATCCGAACGGTACGCGTCGACGGTTTTGGCCGCGCGGCCTTTTTCGGCGACAAGCGATTCCAAGAAAATGTCGATGTAATTCATTCGTTATCCGCAGGTCCGTTATCCGCAGTCCGTATGGCTATGGAAACAGAACAACCTCTGTCAAATGTTGATTCGGTTCGAAATATATAAACAGCAATGCGATGAAGACTGCAAGTATTGCGAGTATTATTATAGTGTTTCTGGTTGTGTTTTTCTTTTTTATAGGCATTCGATTTTCCTTGTTTATTGTTTTCGTTTCACGCTTCACGCCTTACGCTTTACGATTATATCGTATCAAACGACACTATGAATATGGCGGCGCCGAACAAAACAATCAAAGGCGGCGCAAGCACGGCAAGCAATGTCGGAAGCGCCCCGCTGACCCCCAGCGCCCCGAACACGTTGATTATGAAATAGAGTATGAAGCATGTCAGTATCCCGGCGCTGAATTTAGGACCGAATCGGAAATTGCGCCGCTGGCGCGTCTGTGAAAAGGCAACGCCCAAAGTCGCCATGGCGACAAGCGTCAAGGGCAGGAAAAGCAAGGTCCACAGCTGTATCCGGTGACCGCGCGAATTCAATCCCATCTTGTTCATGTTCTTTATGAATCCGGGCAGTTTCCATATTGAAACCTGGGCCGGTTTCAGATGTCTTTCCAGAACGCTTCCCGGCGTCATCAGCGATGCAAGCCGCCAACCGGCGCGCGCCTCTGGCTGGCCGTCGGGCATGAATATGGTGACGTTTTTCGCCGAAAAGCCGCTGTCTGAAAGCATTATGCCGTCCGTCTCTATTCTGGACACGAATTTCGATTCGGAATCCAGAATGAATCCGGATGCCTCTGTAAATATCAAGCTGTCGTTTTCGCCGCGCCGCATTCCGGTCGCGCGCATGGTGAACGTGTCGGACCCGACCGTTTCGCGCAGCCATATAGCCCCGTCGGTCAGTTCCATGTAATCTTGGGAATTATCCTTGTGCGCGACCGCGACGGCGTAAGGGTTCATCGCGCCCGACGCGAACAGCCCGACCAGAAACGCCGCTATTAAAAAAGGTTTGGAACTTTGATACGGCGACAGTCCGGCGCCGGAAATAATAACGCTTTCGGACGAACGGGTCAGGTTGTATGTCGCGACCAGCGTTCCCATAAACGCCGCCAGCGGCAGAAACAGCGGAATATATTGCAAAAGCAAAACCCAGCTGGTCCAAAGCGCGCCAAGGGTTGACGGCGCCGACGGCATCTTTTCGATGAATGTTATCGAAAATATCACCCCGCATACTATCAAAAGTACCAAAAACAGGCCGGAAATCCATCGGCGCATTAAAAACCGGGTCAAAATTTTTGGCTTTATTTGCATAATTTCCCCATTATAATGGGAAAAAGCGTCAAATGCAAACGTTAAGGATTTTATAATATGGATAAAAAGGCGATTTCACGCGCAGGGTTCGACGCCCTGGCCAAAGAATTAAAACAGCTGCAGGAAACAGACCGGCCGGCCATACTGGCCGCCGTGCAGACCGCGCGCGAATTGGGCGACCTTTCCGAAAATGCGGAATATTCAAGCGCGCGCGAACGCCAGCGCCATATAGACGCCCGCATAAGGTATTTAGAGGACGTCATAGGCAACGCCCAGATTATCGATACGGGCAACCTTTCCGGCGACCGCATTATGTTCGGCGCGCATGTCGTCGTAGAGGACGACGACGGTAACAAAATGCGATGCCAGATTCTGTCCGATATAGAGGCGGACGGCAAAAATATCGTCGCATGCACCAGTCCGTTCGGACGCGCGCTGGTCGGCAAATGCCGGGGCGACACATGCGTGGTCAGGACGCCCGGCGGCGACAGGGAATACGAAATACTGGAAGTGATATTCAAATGACGGTCCGCATTCTGCCAGATAACCTGATAGACCAAATCGCCGCGGGCGAAGTGGTGGAACGCCCCGCAAGCGTGGTAAAGGAATTGGTCGAAAACGCCCTTGACGCCGGCGCCGACCAGATTGTCATAGATATAACGGACGGCGGACGGACGCTTATCAATATTGTCGACAACGGGTCCGGAATGGGAAAAGCGGATTTGGAAAAATGCATTCAAAGGCACGCCACCAGCAAACTGCCCGACGACGATTTGCTTGCCATCGGGTTTATGGGTTTTCGCGGCGAAGCCTTGCCAAGTATCGCAAGCGTCAGCGATATGACGGTCGATACGAACGACGGGTCGGGCGGTTTGCAGATGGACTGTTCCACCGGTGAAATAAAACCGTCCGCATGGGAGGCGGGCACGCGGGTTCGCGTAGAGAACCTGTTTTCCAAAACCCCGGCGCGGTTGAAATTCCTGCGCGCCGACCGCGCGGAAATGACAGGCATTGTCGAAATCGTCAAAAGACTGGCGTGCGCGCGGCCGGATGCCGGGTTCATATTGAACAACAAATGGCGGTTTCCAAAGGGCCAACCTTTTGTCGAACGCATAGTCGCGGTAATGGGCGAAGACGTCCGCGGGCGAATGATAGAGATAGAAAACGAATCGCAAGGATTGAAGCTTTCCGGATTTGTTTCCACGCCGACTTTGCGCCGCGCGTCAAGCGTCGACCAATATCTGTTCGTAAACGGCCGTCCCGTAAAGGACAAGGTTCTGGTAGGGGCGCTGCGCGCCGCATATATGGACGTGATGAGCGCGCGGGAATTTCCGCTTTGCGCGCTGTACCTGGAATTGCCCGCACGCGAAGTCGACGTCAACGTCAGTCCGGCCAAGACAGAGGTGCATTTTCTGGAACCCGCGCGCGTGCGGTCGTTTATTATCAGGACGTTAAGGGATGCGATTGCTTTGCCTTTGGCAAAGCAGAGCATAGAGAATAGAGCAGAGAGCATAGAGCATGGAGTGGAGTTATGGAGACAGCCTGCGGTACAGCATTTTGATGTTAACAACGCTGTCATTAAAGTCTGTGAACCGGAAAGAAGATTTGATTTTGATGATAAAAAATCGGAAATCATAAATCATAAATCCGAAATCGCGGCCTGTCCGCTGGGACGCGTTATCGGACAGATTGGAAACAAATATATTCTGGCGGAATCGGCGAACGGTCTGGTCATCGTCGACCAGCATGCCGCGCATGAAAGAATCGTTTATGAAAAGTTAAGAAATCGCGAAATAAAAACTCAAGTTCTGCTTTCGCCGATTGTTATAAAATTAAAACCGGAAGAGGTTCAAAGCCTTGGCGAGATAGGGGCAGAGCTGGAATCTTCGGGTTTGAAAATTTCCGAATTCGGCGAAGACGCGGTCGCGGTTTACGAAAAGCCGGCCGATTGGGACATGGATTTCGAACAGGTTTTGCGCGATATCGCGGCAGAGGTTATGGCGCACGGACATTCGTCGAAACTTTCCGAAAGGCTGCATTTGAAACTGGCGAACCATGCTTGCCACCATTCCGTCCGCGCGGGACAAAAATTGGATGTGGCGCAGATGGACGCGCTGCTTCGCGACATCGAAAAAACCGAACGCGCGGGACAGTGCAACCACGGCCGGCCGGTCTATAAAATAATCCGGATCAGCGAACTGGACGGGCGGTTTGAAAGGGTTTGATTCATAATTTTTCCCTTGTGCTTTCGCCGTTTTTTTACTATAAATTCACATATAAAAAAGGAGAAAACGATGGAAGTCATCGACAAGGTTACAGACGCCGCGGCCGCCCCCCAGGGCGACGTTATGAACATGCTGCTGTTTTGCGCCGCAATGTTCGGGGTAATATATTTCATGATGATTCTGCCCAATAAAAGAAAGATGAAAGAATACAGGGATATGCTTTCCAAACTGACCGTGGGCAGCAAGATACTGATGGCCGGCGGAATATACGGCGTCGTCAAAAAAATCGACGACAAGGATTTAGAGGTCGAAATCGCCAAGGGCGTCGTTGTCAAAATACCGCGCAGCGCCGTGGCGAATATCGAATAAACAGGACAAGACATGTTAAAAAAATTCATTATCATATTCACGGCGATGTTTGGCTGTCTTTTGGCGGTGCCGACTTTCTTTCCGAACGCGGCAAAGCACTTTCCGTCGTTCATACAGCCGATAAACCTGGGGCTTGATTTAAAGGGCGGCGCGCAGATGCTGCTGGAAGTCGACACCGACGTCATGTTCAGGGAAAAGACGGTCCAGCTGTACGATACCACGCGCGCGGCGCTGCTCTCGCGCGACAAGGGACTGGTCCGGTTTTCCGACCTGCGCATGCAGGGGGCGTCCGTATCCGTCGTAATACGCGACCCGGCCGAAGTGTCAAAGGCGCGCGGGCGCCTGCGTTCCGAATTCGGCGATTCGGTCGACATAACGGCGGCCGGCAGCACTTTGACGGTATCTTATTCCGAACGGCAAAAGGCAAAGATGGTGGACGACGCGCTGAACAGGTCCGTCGAAATCGTGCGCCGGCGCATAGACGCGCTGGGCACGCGCGAACCGTCGATTAACACGCAAGGGGGCCGGTACATAATGGTCCAGCTGCCCGGCGTGGACAATCCGGAACGCATAAAGGAACTTATCGGGCAGACCGCGAAAATGACTTTCCATCTGGTCAACGAAAACGTGTCGCGCGAACAGATGGCGTCCGGCCGCCCGCCGTCCGGCACCGAATTCATGCCGCTGATAGACGACGAGACGCAGCTTTTGCCGGTATACACGCGGGTGGAAGTTTCGGGCGAAGCGCTGGTCGATTCGCAAGCCTCGTTCGACCAGAACAACATGCCGGTCGTGACCCAGGTGTTCGATTCCGTCGGCGCACGCCGGTTCGCGCGCCTGACCACGGAACACGTTAACGAAAGATTCGCGATAGTCCTTGACGGCAAAGTATTGTCCGCGCCGGTGATACGCGAACCGATTCTGGGCGGACGCGGCCAGATTTCCGGAAACTTTACCGTGCAGTCGGCAAAAGATTTGGCCGTGCTTTTGCGCAGCGGCGCATTGCCCGCGCCGCTTTCCGTCATAGAGGAACGCACCGTGGGCGCGGGCCTGGGCGCGGATACGATTCGCGCAGGGAGCGCGGGCGCAATCATAGGCGTCATATTCGTCATGATGTTCATGCTGGCCGTTTACCGTGGTTTCGGGCTTATCGCCAATATCTCCCTGATGGTCAATATGATGATGATTGTCGGCGTGTCCGCGCTGCTTGGCGCGACCATGACATTGCCGGGTATTGCCGGTATTGCGCTGACCATGGGTATGGCGGTCGACGCCAACGTTCTGCAATTCGAACGATTGCGAGAGGAGTTGCGCGGCGGGTCAAGCCCATTGCGGGCAATTGACGCCGGGTTTGACCGCGCGCTGAAAACCGTTCTGGACGCGAACCTGACCACGCTGATATGCGCACTTGTTCTTTTCCAATTCGGGGCCGGGCCGATACGCGGATTCGCCGTCACTTTGTCCATCGGAATCCTGACCACGCTGTTCACTTGCGTTCTGCTTTCGCGGACGATTATCGATTTGTACATGAACGGCAAAAACAAAAAAATCGGGTTTGTGAAGATTAGATAGTCGATAGTCGCGAGTCGAAAGTCTATAGACTCTGGACTTGCGACTTTAGACTGAAAACGGAGTTTTTAACATGCAATTCAAATTTATGAAATATCGCAGATTGTCGTACGCCATAGTGTCGGCGATGGTCGCGCTTTCGGTTTTGTCACTGGCTTTTCGCGGCCTTAATTACGGGATAGATTTCGCCGGCGGAATTTCCATGGAAATCGCGCCGAAAAACGCCGATTACACAATCGATAGAATGCGCCAGGATTTGGCCGCGTTTTCGCCCGAATTACAGGAAATGAAGGACACCGGGCGGATAATCGTCCGTGTCGGCCTTTCCAAAGACGCGACCGAGGCGCAGCAGCAGGAAGCGGTAAGAGAAATAAAAGAAGCGCTGGGCGACCGCGTCGGTTACGAAAACATGCAGGTGGTGGGACCAAAAATCGGCGGCGAATTAATCCGCGGCGGAATCATGGCGACCATATTCGCGTTCGTGCTGATGGCCGTCTATATATGGATAAGATACCGCAGCGGATACGCCATCGGCGCGTTTGTCACGCTGATTTTGGATTTTATAATAATGTTCGGATTCTTTTCCGCCGCAGGCCTGGAATTCAACCAGACGGCCATTGCCATCATACTGATGGTCATCGGGTATTCCACGAACGATAAAATCGTGAATTACGACCGAATACAGGAAAATACGAAAAAATACCACAAGATGCCGATGACGGATCTGGTCGATTTGTCCATCAACGAAATGCTGGGCCGCACGATAATAACGTCCGTTACGACCGCGCTGGCCATGGTCGGGCTTTATCTGTTCGGCGGTGCCGTGCTGCGCGACTTTTCAATCGCCATGCTGTTCGGGATAATACTGGGCACCGCGACGTCGATGTTCATATCGAACGCGCTGATTTTGAATTTCAACGTAAGGGAAGATAAATAGGGCATAGAGCATAGATAATAGAGCATAGAGGGAGTAGGGACAATGTTGAGATTAAAAAACAAATTTTCGATTCGTTCAAAATACCTGTGCTCTATGCTCTATGCTCTATGCTCTCTTTGCGTGCTTTGCACGCAAAGCGTGGCGCAGGCAACGGACCTGTCGGCAAATTTTACCGAAATATATGAAAAGCTTGATTCCGTGAAATGGGCGGGGCGCGACATACGCATAGCCGTCGAATCGCTGGAACAAATCGACCCGGACGCGCATATCGCCGTCACGGACAGGCGCGTCGTATTGGTGTGGCGGGACACAATAGTCGGAAACTGGCCCAAACCGCGCGACCGCGATTGGCAGGCGTACGGCGAAATAACCGCGGCGATAATCATGCGGTTGCGGGAACATGTGCCGCAGCTTGCCGCCATGTCGGAAGACGAACTGCGCGCCGCGGTCGTCCGCGCGCTGCTTCGCAGCGTTGACGAAGACGGACGCTATATATATTCGAAAAGGGCCGAAAAGTTGGAAAACGGCCGTCTTTTGACGTCCGTCGGAATCGAAGGAATTATAGACGAGCGCGGAAATTTCCGCATTACGGGCGTATATAACGAATCGCCCGCCGCCGCGTCTGGAATTCAAAGCGGCGATTTGATATTCGAAATCAACGGAAACAAACTGCCGGATATGGCAGAGGGCGAAATAGCCGCCGCGCTTTCCGGATTCAACGCAGGAACCTTGCGCCTGTCGGTCGGGTCCGAATCGGGCGTGCGCGCCGTTACGCTGCGCCGGGCGTCGGTCGTAATCGCGGACACCGACATCGTTTGGAAAGATATGGAAGGCAGCGGAATACTTGAAATAATAGTCGGCAAGGTCAGCGATAATTCGGCGACGATAATAGGAGAGGCGCTTTCGAAATATTCGCCGACCGGAATCATCCTGGACCTGCGCGCGGCGCACGGCGACGACGAACGCGCGGCGGCGAAAATCGCCGGCATGTTCATGGGGCCCGTCCCGATATTCCGCATAGTGGAAACGGCAAAGGATGAAACGGAAATAATACCGGGCGGCGCGGCTGTCACAAACGTTCCGGTTGTTGTCGCCCTTTCCGGCGCGACGGCCGGCACGGCAGAGGCAATCGCCGCGGCGTTCCACGAACACGGGCGCGGTGCGTTAATCGGAACGCCGACCGCCGGCCGCGCGCGCATCGCCACACGCCTGGATTTGCGGGACGGCGGCCAGTTGGAGGTTTTGAACCGCAAGATAAAGACAAATCTTGGCCGCGATATAGACGGCCGCGGAGTGTTCCCGATAGTATGCCTTTCCAACATACGCAGCACCCAGCAGCAGAGCGCGTTCTTTGTGAACATAATAAACGGGGATTTTTCCGCGCGCGATTTCAACGGCCGGGATATTGACGCGGCCGAAATACGCAAGGGCTGTCCCGCTATAAAATCCGGCGCGGACGAAGACGCCGTGTCCCAGGCCATCGCGGCAAAGATTTTAACGGGTGATAAGATTTATAACAAACTAACAACTAAAAACTAATAACTAACAACTAACAACTAAAAACTAAAAACTAAATAACCGGGGTATCAACTGTCTACTATAATAGACAACAATTAATATAGGATGTCTACTATAGTAGACAAACGTTAATATAACTTGCCCATTATAATGGACAACCATGAATAAAGATTGTCCACTATAATAGACAATTGAATCTGGTACGGTTGTTAGTTCTTAGTTATTAGTTGTTAGTTAAAAACCGCAGGTTTTATATGGCCGATAAATACATTTCAATGCATAAAAGAGTATCCGGGTTTTCGTTTGCGAACCTGGGTATTTTTAAGGGGTTCAGCGACGGGATAATCAACGCCGTTTGGGCGCTGGTCCTGCTGGACATTTTTCACAATTCCGCGACCGTCGGCATATATTCGTCCGTGTATTACATGTTCTATATGGTTATTACATTACTTTCCGGCGAGATGTTGAAATTTGCCAGCAAGACAAGACTTTTAGACATCTGTCTTATCGCCGTATCCGTCATGTATTTCATGATGGCGTTTTCCATTAGACCTGCGACTTTTATCGCGCTGGATTTCGCGTCCGCCGTGCCGTGGATGCTGATAAGTTCCCTTATATCGCTTTTCATGGCGGATTTTTCAAAGGGCGTCGGCATGGAAAAATTGAACGGCCGGTATGTTTTGTGGCTGAATACGGGCGCGTTGCTGGCGCCGGTTTTGGCCATGTATTTGGCGGGCCGATTCGGAATCCGCACTCCGTTTTTTGTAATCGCAGCGCTTAACATTCTTGCGCTGGGCTATTTCAGATGGTTCAAGATTATCCAGCCGGAAAAGAAAATTCCAAAGATAAGTCCGAAAAAAACCATGAAATCCATTTGGAAAACGACAATAGCGTATTTCAAGCGCCGCGATTTGACGCGCGCGTATCTGATAAATTTCGGTCAGTATGCGATAGTGTCGCTGCGCCTTTTGTATGTTCCGATTATGGTGATAGAGGCGGGATTCGATAAAAGCACCCTTGGTTGGATTTTGACGGCGGGCATAATTCCGTATATCGTTTTGTCGGAACCGCTGGGCCGCCTGGCGAAAAAAACCGGCATAAGGGTTTGGGTCATGATTGGATTTTTGACATTCGCGGGATTTTCATTCTGGGCGTCGTTTGCAACCGGAAAGACTTTGCTGGCCATATTCATACTGTGGCAGATTTCGGGGGCGTTGATAGAGCCGCTGACCGATATATTCTTTTTTGACGCGGCGAAAACCGGCAAGGACCGGGAGCGGTTTTTCGGAATATTCAAAACCGTCAACCGTCTGCCGCGGTTTATCCTTCCCGCCATCGGCGCATGGATGATTATGTTTTTCGGAACCACCGGCTCGGTTTGGATTCTGACCGGAATTATTGGTGTTCTGGCCGGACTGTTCGTCCTGATGCCTATAAAAAAACAGCAAAATACCCGTTGATAAAAGTTCCATAAGTTGCTATCGTTCAGGCAGAAAAAAGGAGAATTTTATGGCAAAAAAGACAGAAGAAAAAATCGTCGCATCGGGCGCCTCGAAAAACGCCGCGCTGGAATCGGCATTGGCCCAGATTAAGAAAGAATTCGGCAAGGACGCGATTATGTCCATGGGCGACGGCGCGGTCCAGAATATAGAGGCTATATCGACCGGGTCGCTGGGCCTGGACATTGCTCTTGGCATCGGCGGATATCCGCGCGGCCGCATAATCGAAATATACGGGCCGGAATCGTCGGGTAAAACGACGCTGGCATTGCACGCATGCGCCGAAGCGCAAAAGAAAGGCGGAACGTGCGCGTATATCGATGTGGAAAACGCGCTGGACCCGTCGTATATGAAAAAATTGGGCGTCAATGTCCAGGATGTGATTATTTCCCAACCGGAATCCGGCGAACAGGCGCTGGAAATCGCTGACACCCTGATTAAATCCGGCGCGGTCGATGTTGTCGTTGTCGATTCGGTCGCGGCGCTGGTCACTAAAAATGAGTTGGAAGGAAACATGGGCGACACCCATGTCGGCACCACCGCGCGCCTGATGTCGATGTCTTTGAAAAAATTGGCCGGCAGCGTTTCGCGTTCCAACACTCTGTTGATATTCATCAATCAAATTCGTATGAAAATCGGCGTGATGTTTGGAAATCCCGAAACAACGTCCGGCGGAAACGCGCTTAAATTCTATGCGTCCGTTCGTTTGGATATCCGCCGCACCGGCGCGATAAAGGATAAAGAGGATGTCGTTGGAAACGAAACGCGCGTAAAGGTCGTAAAGAACAAAGTCGCGCCGCCTTTCCGCACCGTCGATTTCAAAATCATGTACGGCGAGGGCGTTTCGCGCACGTCGGAAATTCTGGATATGGGCGTTAAATTTGGCCTGATTGAAAAAGCGGGTTCGTTTTATTCGTACAATTCCGAAAGAATAGGCCAGGGCGAAGCCAACGCGCGCGAATGGTTGAAAAACAACGAGGCCGCGCAGCAGGAATTACTGACCGCAATAATGGCCAGGTCCGCAGGCATAGCGGAAGAGATGACAACCGGCCCGTCGGACGAAGACGACGAGGTCGCCGAATAATAAAACGCCGCATTCGCGGCGTTTTATTATTCCGGGTGATAGGAGATAGGAGATAGGGGCGAATATTATTCGCCCCAAAACTTTCCCCGTCATTGCGAGAAGTCGCGTAACACGAAAGTGTGTAGCGACGCCGAAGCAATCCAGTCAAATTGTCGCGCCCGCAAAAGCGGGCGCACTCTATTAACTGGATTGCCGCGTCAGGATTATCTTTTCGCCGCCAGGCGGCTCATACGCTAATCCTTCCTCGCAATGACGGTTTGGGTGATTTATTCACTTTTTTATTTTTTATCGAACCGTATTTTATGATATAATCCCCATATGAGAATTGTGATTGATGACTTTGTAAATGTAGGGGCGCGTATTCGCGCCCAACAAAAGGGCGCAATTATGCGCCCCTACACGCTGGAACCCGCAGAAACCTACACACACACACACACACACACACACACACACATGTAACCCGTTGCATGTTATTGTATCCGAATCGAGCAAAACCCCGTGCCGTAATGGCACGGGGTTTTGTCGCGTAGGGGCGCGTATTCGCGCCCTTTAATGGGGCGCAAGATATTGCGCCCCTACAATAAACCAAAAGGAGAACCTTATGAAAAAAACATTAATAATAACCGGCGCGTTCTTGGCGGTAATATCCGCCGCGAACGCGCAACTGGCATCGCGGGGCACGCCGTCCGCAAATCAATCGGTCAAGGCCAACTGGGACATGGGCGCCTGTCAAAATACGTTAAATTTGGCGAAAAACAAATCTTCTCTTCGTAATGTTACCGGTCAATGCCGCATGGACACTTCGGGAAGGACAATACAAGAATGGTCTGGTATAGATATGCAGAACATCGGGCAGGCCATAACAGATATCGTTGATGAAAATACCATCAACAATTCCGGCGGCAGATTCTCTCTTTCGTTGGAAATCGATACTAAGAACGGGGGCGGGCGGGCAACATTCGGTTTTACTTTCTGATAAAAATAAATTTACATTTTAACCAACCAAAAAAGGAGCAAACCATGAAAAAAACTTTGATAATAACCGGCGCCATGCTGGCGGTAATGTCCACAGCGAACGCGCAATTGGCGGAACGGCCCACGGCGACAACAGCGGCGGCAGTTTCGTCCGGTGCAAGTGCTGCCACCAAGGGCGACTGCAACCAACGGATAGACGCGCTGAAAAATTCAAAATCCAGCCTTCGCAATTTTACCGCCGTATGCAGTGTCGGGTCCAATGGCAGTGTTACGGAAGAATGGTCGGGCGTCGATATGCAGAACATCGGGCAAGTTATAGTCGATATAATTGGTCCCATTGACTCGCGGGTAAAAGCGACGTTGGAAACGGATGTTGATATACCAAAGTGAAAAATCAAATTCACTTTGACTTGGTGATCGTA
>Ga0082212_10002474_pt1 | contig 26861 bp, 24 predicted proteins | sample TergutNt197P3_FD_71548 | JGI IMG/M metagenome (GOLD analysis project Ga0082212, IMG submission 71548) | Neocapritermes taracua P3 segment gut microbial communities from Petit-Saut dam, French Guiana - Nt197 P3 | ecosystem: Host-associated > Arthropoda: Insects > Digestive system > Gut ...
GCGCCGTACAGGCTGCCGCTCCCGCCTTTTGATTTAAGCGAGGGCGACCACTGCTCCATCGAGGTGCCCCCGTGGGCGCAGCACAGCACCCCTTGCGGGACGCCCGTGAGCGTCTTCATTTTCAAAGCGAACTCCAGGCCCGGTCCCGCGCTGTTGAACATCGGGCGCGGCCCCGCGCCCAAGGCGGCGTGGACGGAATCGACCGCTATCCCCAAATTATGCAGCGGGTGCCTGGCCGGACCCCATGAGTCGTCCATGTACAGCGCGCGCACAGCCGGGTCGCCGGAGAAGCGTTCGTCGTCGGGAGTTAGCCAGCCGACCCCTTCCATGTTCGACTGGCCGCCCAGTATCCAGACGTCGCCGACATAAATATCTTCATAAATTTGGCCGTCGATTTCAAGCCCATAGGGCCCGCCCGTCGGTATCCCGCAGAGTTTCCACTTGCCAAAGCCGGAGCTTTCCGCCGAGATAACCGGCAGCACCCCGCCTGCGCTTCGCAGCGAAATCTGCTTCGGGGGCTCGCCCTCAAAATATGCTTCGCAGAAATTGTCCCGGTTTCTTTGCATGACCATCCCGTTTTTGATGTTTCCCATTTTTCCCGCTCCTTTTTTATTTTGCTTTTCATCGAAACCCGCTTGAATTTTTAATGCGGGCGTGGTATAATGATGCCTATGGACAATTATACCACATAGCGAAGATTTTGTAAACAAGTTATTTTCGGCAAAAATTTTTGGAGGCGGGAAAAATGATAAAACAATTGGATATACCATACAAGCAAATAAACGGCATCACTCTGTACATCGATTTGTATATGCCCGAAAACGAAAAAAATCCGCCGCTTGTCATGTGGATACACGGCGGCGCCTGGATGTATGGCGACAGGAAATCGCCGATTTTGCTATGGCAAGTGGAGCGAGGATATGCGCTCGCTTCCATCGAATACCGGCTGACAGGGCAGGGGATTTTCCCCGACCATATAATCGACTGCAAAAACGCGCTTGCATTTCTGAAAGAAAACGCCGGAAAATATGGTTATGACGCAAGCCGGATAGCTGTGGCGGGGGATTCCGCAGGAGGGCATTTGGCAGCTTTGATGGGAACTTCGAGCGGCCACGCCGATTGGGAGCCCGAAGGGGTGGATTGTTCCGTTCAAGCCGTGGTGGATTATTACGGCCCGACTGCGCTTGGAAAAGAATGGGAAACAGATCCCGATTCGGTGGTATCGCAGCTTTTGGGGACTTGCGTATTTGGCAAACAGGGCAGGGCAAGGGCCGCCGTGGCCAATCCGATAACTTATGTCGACGGTTCGGAACCTCCTTTTTTGATATTGCACGGCGACGCAGACGATTTGGTGCCATATAGGCAGAGCGTATATTTGCGCGATGCGCTTGAATCTGTGGGTGTACCGGTATCGCTGCACCGGGTGCACGGCGGCGGCCACGGATTTGCGGGAGCCGAAATAAATGCCGTAATCGACGTTTTTTTGGATTATCAATTGAAAAAACAGCCATGAGTTTTCACTGCCGCAATAATATGGACAAATTGTAAATATTTGGGCAAATTCAAAAAAATTATTGACAAAACCAAAAAAATCGGATATAATCAAACCAACGATTGAATGATTGCTCAACTGTGAGGAGGCGAAATTATGGTTGAAGACAAACAACTCGTTTGCGACTGCGAAGTGATCCACGGCGAAGTTGTGGATAAAGTAAAAGAAATGATGCCGCAAAGCAAAGATTTTTACGACCTTTCAAATCTCTACAAAATGTTTTCCGACAATACAAGGGTGCGCATACTTTGGGCGCTGAATTGCAACGAAATGTGCGTATGCGATTTGGCCGTGCTTTTGAACATGACGAAATCCGCCATATCACATCAATTGAAATCATTGAGACTTTCAAATCTCGTAAAATATGAAAAACAAGGCAAAGTGGTATATTATTCGCTTGCCGACAGCCATATCAAAGATATATTTGAAAAAGGATTCGATCATATACGCGAATAAAAGCAAAAGCTGCAAACCCGAATTTTTTGCGCGAAAACAGTTGAACATATGAGCAATCGTAAAATTAATGACGGAGGGTGATAAACCATGCATGAACATGAAGCAAATGAAGATGAAAAGAGGGAGGGAAACGAAAAACTTCAAAATATTTTCGTAATTGCCGGAGCGGCCATTTTCGGAGCGGGCATATTGGCGGAAATCTCATTTGATTTGGAGCCCCGCATAAAATTGGCGGTGTTTTTATTGGCATATTTTATGATTGGCAGCGATGTGGTTTTGCAAGCCGCCAAAAATATTTTGCGCGGGCGCATTTTCGACGAAAATTTTTTGATGTCCGTTGCCACATTAGGGGCCCTCGCCATCGGCGAATACCGGGAAGCGGTGGCTGTCATGCTGTTTTATCGGGTAGGCGAACGCTTGCAGGACTCCGCTGTCCGACGTTCTAAAAAATCCATAATCGAATTGATGGATTTGCGCCCGGATTTCGCCAATTTGAAAACAAACGGCGAAATTGTCAAAGTTGCACCCGAAACCGTAAAAATAGGGGATACAATCGTGGTAAAGCCGGGGGAAAAAATTCCGCTTGACGGAATTGTGACCGAAGGCGAATCCATGATAGACACAAAAGCGCTCACAGGCGAATCCGTTTTTCGAAAAACGGTTGTTTTGGATGCGGTATTTTCGGGATGCATCAACCAAAACGGAATTTTGACCATCGAAACGACAAAAACCTCCGGCGAATCCACTGCGGCGAAAATAATCGAACTTGTGGAAAAATCAAGAGGCAAAAAAGCTCCCACCGAAAATTTCATAACCGCTTTTTCAAAATATTATACGCCTGCAGTAATCGGGCTGGCTGTTTTGCTTGCGTCGATCCCTCCGCTGTTTTTGGGAGAGCTTTGGGGCGAATGGTTTGGCAAAGCTCTCGTTTTTTTGGTCATATCCTGCCCGTGCGCGCTTGTGATTTCGATACCGCTCGGATTTTTCGGGGGAATCGGAAATGCTTCGAAAAAGGGCATCCTCGTCAAGGGGGGGAATTATTTGGAAGCGCTGGACAAGCTTGAAACGATAGCATTCGACAAAACCGGAACCTTGACATACGGAACATTCAAAGTCACGAAACTGATTTCCGCCAACGGATTTTCCGAATCCGAACTTTTGGAAAATGCGGCGATCGCCGAAAGTTTTTCCAATCACCCGATAGCAAAATCCATCAAGATTGCATACGGGAAAGATTTTAAAAACAAAAACATATTCGGCTATACGGAAATGCCCGGTTATGGAATCAGCGTTGTTTCAAACGGCAAAAAGATTTTGGCGGGAAACCAAAATCTCATGCAGTCTGAAAATATCGCTTTCTCGGAGCCTGACGAAATCGGAACAAAAATTTATTTGGCGATTGCCGGAATATTTGCGGGCTGCATCGTCATTTCCGATGAAATAAAAAAAGACAGCAAAAAAGCAATCGAACAATTAAAAGCATTCGGCATAAAAAAAACTGTCATGCTCACAGGCGACAATCCGCAAATTTCAGAATCGGTTGCCAAAGATTTGAATATGGACGAAGTGCATGCCGGGTTGCTGCCGGATCAAAAAGTCGAAAAACTGGAAATGCTGATCGGGCAAAAAACAAAGAAAAGAAAACTCGCCTTTGTGGGCGACGGGATCAACGACGCACCTGTTTTGGCAAGGGCCGACGTGGGAATAGCGATGGGCGGGCTCGGCTCGGACGCCGCAATTGAAGCGGCCGATGTCGTCATCATGACCGACGAACCCTCAAAGCTGGCGGAAGCGATCAGCACGGCAAAACTGACGAAACGGATAGTGTGGCAAAACATAGTTTTCGCTTTGGGCGTAAAAGCGATATTTTTGATTTTCGGAGCTTTTGGAATGGCAAATATGTGGGAAGCGGTATTCGCCGACGTGGGCGTTTCCCTTTTGGCGGTGCTCAACTCCATTCGCGCCGCATATGCAAAATGATCATAAAACATGAAAAAGCCTTGACAAAAGGCAAAAATAGAAGTAAAATAATGGTGGATGAAAAAACGATATTTTATTTTTGGAGGAATGGCTTATGCAAAACAAACCGGATATATTGTATATTATGTGCGACCAGCTCAGATACGACTGCATCGCGGCTTTGGGAAACAAAATAATAAAAACGCCCAACTTAGACCGTCTTGCCCGGCGGGGGGCGGTATTTTCGAACGCCTATTCCACTTGCCCGGTATGCGTCCCGGCGAGGTACACCGTCATGACCGGGCGCGAACCCTGCAACACGGGATGTTATTCGAACGAAATCCCTGCGGCCCTCGACGGTCTCCCCGTAAACATGGAAGACCGCTGCGGCTCGTATCTCGCGCGGACTTTGGCCAAAGCGGGTTACCGCACTTTCGGCGTGGGCAAATTTCACACATGCCCCGATACATTCGAGGATTTGGGCTTTGAAACGCACATACACACCGAAGAACTCTACGGTTCCTCCGAACAAAGGAAAAAGGACGGATATGCTTCGTTCATTCGCGAAAATCATCCGGCATACGATTTCATAGAACAACTCCACGGAGAACGCACGGATATGTACTATATGCCGCAAACAAGCCCGCTTCCTGCGGATTTGACCGTCGAAAATTATGTTGCCGAAAAGGCAACGGAACTCATTTCCGCCGACGATGGCCTCGAAAGGCCGTATTTCGGGTTTGTATCGTTTATCGGGCCGCATCCGCCTTTTGCCCCGCCGATACCGTACAACCGGATGTACAACCCGGACATGATGCCCAATCCCATATGCGGGGATTTGGCCTGCGACCACATGGACGAACAAATCACTTGGATGAATTACCTCATTTGGGCGAACGAATTGAACGATTTTTCGGCAAGGGAAGCGAGAGCCCGCTATTACGGGGAAATAACGTACATAGATTCCTGCGTGGGCAAAATTTTGGATTTTGTAGAAGAGCGCGGCAATTCTAAAAACACGCTCATATGTTTTTTCACGGATCACGGGGATATGATTGGCGACCATGCGGCTTGGCAAAAAGAGTGTTATTTCGAACAGGCCTGCCATATCCCTTTCTTTTTGAGTTGGCCGGAAAAAATCGCCGCGAACACGAAAAACAAATTTATCGCCACTCTTTCGGATCTTTTCGGGATCGCCACCACGGCTGCAAAATCCGGCGAAATCCGCGACGGAGCGGATATTTTGGGCAGTATTTTTGAAAAATCCCCGGCAAGGGAATATTTGTTTTCGTGCTATATGCGGCCGGGCACAAAATATTTCAAATTGATGGTGAGGCACGAAAACTACAAATACATATATATGGCAAACGGCGGCAACGAGCAGCTGTTCGATCTCGAAAAAGACAAAAACGAATTGGAAAACCTTTCGGGAAAATATCCGGGCATATCTGCAAAATACAGGGAATACGCCGAAAATCACTGCAAACGCAAAGGTCTGTTTTCCGCACTGGATGAAAACGGCAAATTGAAAAGCTTCGAATTTTCGGAAAGAGACTTGTTCCGCATACACCAGTTCGACGGATCGCGAGGAGTGCATGGCTTCACGATAAATTAATCTTTGAATTTTTCGCTAAATTCTTCATGTTTTTTATAAATTCAATCTCAGCCGCGCTATACGGCGTTCCGTCGGAATGGTATAAGTCATGCTGCCAGATTTCAGGTTCGGGGTCGTTTAATTTCGACCCCCAATGGAGGTTTGTCTGCGTTTTGCCTTTGATCAGCCCCCAGTTATACGCTCCGGCAATTTCCCCGGCAAACAGCGGCATATGGCTTTCAAATTTGTTCCCGTGTTGCCTTAAAAGCCATTCGGTGCAGATAACCGGCCTGTTGTATTTTTTTAGTTCGTTTATTTTTTCTTTTGAGTTTTCAATGGGCGCATAATCGTGATATGTGATTATGTCGGACATATCGGCGAATTTTAAGTCGTATTCCCGAAATTCCCATATGCCTGCCGTCAAAGGCTGGGTCGGATTCGCATCTCTCGCCCATGAAAACGCTTTTTTCAAAAGAGGTAAACATTTTTCGCGTCGGCCATTATTCCCCGGTTCGTTGTACAAGTCCCATGCGGCAATATTTCCATGGCTCCCAAACGCCCCGATCACGTTTTTTGCATAATCGCTTATGACCTGTTCCTTTTCGGGATTGTCCGCGATCAAATTGCCCGGGCTAGGCGTCCAGCCGCTGTTGTGGATTCCCGGAACCGGGGGGGTTTGTGCGCCCAAATACGGCTCTTTTCCCGCGAATGCGCAATCGTCGAACAATATCGGCATCACCGATATTCCGTTTGCCCGGGCGATTTCGCAAAAATCTCCGAATGTTTCCAGAAACCCGTCCCGCTCGTTTTCCCAAACGATATATTGCAAAAAAACCCTGCATGAGTTGTATCCTGTTTTTGCCCCGATGGCAAGCTCCCTTTTTATCGTTTCTTTATCATACGTTTCTCTCTGCCACATTTCAGTCGAGTTGACCGCTGTCGAAGCCACGTAATTGAAACCGAACAGCCACCCTGTTTCTTTTTGCCAATTGTTTGCTTTTTCTTCTGTCCAGCGCATGACATTTTCCTCTTTTAAATATTATTTTATAAATTTTCCGAATTCCGTGTTTATTTTTTCTATGTCTTTTATCGCTTTGGGTTCGTATTTTTCATACATCGATGTGAAATCTTTTTTGTAATTCCGGAATAAATTCAACAGTTCTTCCACATATCCACCGATTTGATACATCCAACCAACATCATAATTCCTCGTGGAAAAAATTATATCGAGCATTTCCTGGCTTTCGTCGTCCCTTGCGTGTTTGCCTTTCAGCGCCCGGTCATAATACGCCGGCCTCAATGTATATTTTGATTCTGCGGAAAGAGCTTCGAAAATGGCTCCCGTACGGGAAGCATCTTCTTGCAATACCGGGGCGCATATGAAGCCCGTATGCCATACATCTACCGTATTGTAATAATTTTTTTGGTTTTCGTCGAATTTCGGATATGGCAAAATGCCGAAATCCACTTCCATGGCGCGCAAATGGGGGACTTCGTCTATCATTTTCAAATAAAACAATGCCTGGTTATTTTCGAACATTTGATTTGCGCGGACTCCCGCCCAATCCTGACGCTGATACCCTAACGCTTGGGTTTTGTCGAACAAAAAATCTGTAAATTTATCAAAAATGTCAAGCGTCTTTTCGCTGTTGAATGTGAGGACGATTTCGCCGCTCGCGTCGATTTTCGCGCATTGTTCGCCAACCGCGTTTACCATGGCCATCAGCGAGTTGTCCCAGATCAAACCTCCATAGCGGTCTTCGAAATCATATTTTCCGTCTCCGTTCAGGTCTGCGCTTGCCGGCAAAGCCATTTCCATCAATTTGTCGAATGTCCATTTGCCTTCTTTTACATACGGGTACGGATCTTCAAGCCCTAATTCCTGAACGAGTTTTTTGTTGAATAAAATAGCGTTCGTGGCATTGCTTGCGACATTGCTTATATCCCCGGCTGTATAAAACATTTTGCCTTTTATCATCAAGTCTTCATTCGCTTTCGCATCCCACCAAGGCTTGGATAAATCGAGGGGAGCCATCGAGTTCAAATCCATAAGAAGCCCTTCTGTGGCCAACGGACAAGCCGAATATGTCGATAACAAAGCGGCGTCGTAGGTATAATCGCCGGAACTGACCGAAGTCCTTATTGATTTCAATCCTTCAGTTTCAACCATATCTAAAATTGATTTCCGGACGGTCACAATTTTTACGTTATATGTATCTTCCACATATGTGTTTCTTCTGTATACGGCGTCGTTGATCGTGTCTCCGTTTTCTTCTTCCGCATCGAAATCGTTCCAAAAATATTCTTCTGATACGAAGTTCAGCGCGACCAAAATCGTAAATTTATGTCCGCCGTAATCAGCGTCCGGAATATCCGGCAATATTTTGCCATTTGCGCTTTCCACGATTTCACCCGAAAACGGAGCTTCAGATGCTTCGTTTTTTTTGTTTTCGCCGTTTGTCGCATCCGGCCCGCCGCAAGCCGCGAAAATTATCGGCGCTGCGATTACGGCGATCATTGCTGCGAATATCTTTTCAAATCTAAAAATTTTCATAATGTTTTCCCTCAGCAAAATTTTAATTTCCCAATTATCTCATATTTCAAATTGTATCAAAATATTATGATAAAGCTATGATTTTTTTGTTAAAAGTATTAATCGCAAAATATTTGGAATTTTTTTTGCAAACCCCTTGACAAACCTTTTTTGTGAGCGCCGTTGTCAAGATCAGAAATGATTATTTGAAAAATTAATATTTTATTTATGTTGTGAAATAATTTTAAAAACGGCTTTACAAATGCAAAAAAATATGATATAATGCCAATATGCGGGAATATGTTTTGACTATCCGGCAAAATTTTGCGGAAGGAGGCTTGATGCATATCGCAGAAAACAAAATAAACAAAGGCGGCAAAAAAATAGTCGCGCAAAACAAGAAAGCGCTCCACGATTATTTCGTCGAGGAATCTTTCGAAGCGGGCATCGAGCTTTTCGGCACGGAGGTCAAATCGATAAGGGAAGGCAGGATAAATTTCAGGGATTCATACTGTTATGTGGACAAAGGGGAACTTTTTGTCACGGGTTTCCACATATCTCCTTACGAAAAAGGCAACATCTTCAACAAAGACCCCTTGCGGCTAAAACGCCTTTTGATGCACAAAAAGGAAATAACGAAGATGTATTACTATGTTTCAAAGGACGGGTATACCTTGGTTCCGCTCAGCGTGTATTTTTTGCACAGCAGGGTAAAACTCGAAATAGGGCTGTGCAAGGGCAAAAAACTCTACGACAAGCGCGACGACATGGCGGAAAGGTCTCAGAAGCGCGAAAGCGAAAGGTATGAAAAAGAACGCGGAAGGGAAAATTAAACGGCAGAAATAAATGGGGGCGTAAAGGTTTCGACGGGGATTTGAGTTTAAAATAAGCGGGTAGTGAGGCGGAATCACTCTAAATTCGAGCAATTAAAATTTAAACGCTAACAATAATAAATTAGCAGTAGCGGCTTAGCCGCTACCGTCCCGGCGGAAGAGTACTGCGGCTCCGTTTGGGGCGTCACGACAGCAGTGAACGGATCGGGCTTAAGCTTTGCGGCCTGATTTGTATTAATGAAGCTACCCCGGCAAAAGCCTGGCTGCGGGCGTCTGTTCGGGGAAATTCAAAGCACAGCCTACACCCGTAGAAAGTTTTAAGCGAGGATTTTCGGACAGGGGTTCGATTCCCCTCGCCTCCACCACGAGAAGATAATCCGAACCCTATAATCCCGATGGGAGATGGGTTCGGATTTGTCTTGTATTTGAAAGACTTGGAATGAAGACTTCTTGAAGTATGGTATAATTCAAGAAAAAGGAGAGGTTCACTTGGATGCCGAAAAAGTATTGCAAATGTATTTACGCAATATGACAAAAGCCAAATGGCGAATGCAAGCAATTCTTGATATACAGAAAAGGAAAAAATCAACTACATTTGATCACACAAATGTAAAATTTGTTGCGTTGCAAATAAGAAAAATATTAGAGCTTATTATCCTTTCTCCTTCATCGCGCTTCTTCCCGGCGTTAAGCGGATTGATACCGTCCAGCGCGGTTTGTATCTGTGCCGCCTGCCGTGTAAGGTTGACCGCTTGTTTGAATACCCTCGTCGGAATGTGCCGCCGTCCGGTTATGCTGGCTGATTCCCCGCGCTCGATGTCTTGGAACTTCTTTGCCATGTGGGCGAAGAAGTCATCCTGCCACTTGGTTATTGTTCGCGCTCCGGCGTGTCGTAGTCCAATTCGCCCACGCGGACGCGGGCGTGTCGTATGATTTTTACGTTGCCCTGCGCGTCTGCTGATATGACCTCGTTGTATCCATCGTCGGTGAGGAATTGACGGACGCGCCCGCCCGGTCTGTGTCCTGCGTAGGTTTTTATCACGTTCAAAATAACCATGTGCCGGGTGTCCGGCGCGTAACGCTCCGGCGCGGTCATGCCGTGGCCGTTTATCTGTTTTCCGCGCCCCGGTTGCCGTAGCTGATTTCTATACTCAAATTATCGCGCTCCTTTCTGCGGGTGGAAACAATAAAGCCGTTTGTTAGCTTTTTTAACTCTCAAACGGCTTTTTGTGTGATTATTGGGATTTCAAATTATTTTGTGTTAGGCGTAAAGCCTTTATTCATGCGGTTTTCCTCGGTTGTGCATTTATGTACGGTGCAGTCTGACCCGAAGTTTCCTTATATACGGTTATTTTCTTTAAGCCATTGAATCGTGTCTGTGAGCGTCTGTTGCATTGGTCGGGCGGTATATCCTAATTCCTTTGTTGCCTTTTCATTACTGAAATTCGCATTGGTGTTCAGCGTGTAAATCGAATATGATGTAAACAACGGCGGCTGTTTCAGGATTTTGTAGTATAGCTCCGATAACGGCGCGGTCAGTTTCACGAACCACAGCGGCAATACTCTTTTTATCTTCTTTTTCCCCGTTATTTCGTGTAACATATTCAACAACTCATACACTTTGAAATACTGCCCCGAAAGTATATAGCATTCGCCGCTTCCGCCGTTTTCACAGCACGACAAAATACCCGCCGCCACATCGCGCACATCGACAAAATCATACCCGCCGTTTATCCCGCTTGTCAGTCCACCTTTGTAATAGTCAATCACAAGTTGCGTGATATGCCCTCTGCCGAAATCGCCGGGTCCTGCTATACCGGACGGGTGAATGACGCTTGCGTTATACCCGCGTTTCGCATAGTCGAGAACGCATTGGGTCGCTTCCGCTTTTGTTTTGGCATACAGTCCGACGACATCATCAGACGAAAAACGGTCAACTTCCGTGATTGTTTCGTTCGCGGGCAATTCGGGAATGGCATGTACGGAGCTTATGTATATCAGCTTTTCAATGTTATACTTTTCACAGAGCGAAATGATATTTTTTGTTCCGCCGACGTTTACATCATAGACTTTCTGATTGAATTTAGATGCAATCGACACAATTCCGGCGCAATGTATGACTGTGACGGAATGATTTTCGCAACTCTCAAACAATTCTGCCATACTGTCAATATCACATATATCGCCGGTAAAAATTTCTATATGTTCGCCTTGCGGCAAATGCCTTTCATCAGGCAGGCAAAGAGCATACACGGTTTTTCCCTGTTCGTTCAGCATTTTCGTAACAGCACTACCCAGATGTCCCGCCGCTCCGGTTACGATATATATTTGTGCGTTATATTTCATTAAAAATCACCTGCCGTTATATACAAAATTATACGACTATTTTATATTAATATGCTTAACCCATTAAATCCGCATAGGTAGCTATAGGAGCAGAGATGACAGAGCGAAGCAAATCAAAGAAAACATTGTTAGAGCGATGGCGGCGATTGAATCGCCAGCAAAACTCATCAAGGTACCGCTGCAAGTGTAGTTCATCAAGCCCGTGGAAAGTGCCTTGCACAAATGACTTAGCATTGGAAATAATGATATGCAGCCAAGCAAGCACTTTTGAATCGGCATCGAAAATCTGCCAGTTGTGATTGAATTTTTCACTCAGCGATTTACGGTAACTATGGTAAGCGTCTGTTTCAATGACAGAATGCTCAGCGGTTGACGCTTTCGCGAAAGTACCGACCGTTTTGCCTTTCAAGTTCGGAACAACACACATTTTCAAATGCTTGGGCTTGCCTTCGCTATCTTTGGAGAGCGCCGCCAATACCTTTGTTTTGTTCGTCCCACGACCCCTTTTGCCACCGGATTTCGGACCGCCGAAATATGTGTCGTCAAACTCTACTATGCCTTCAAGCAGATACCGTGCGTCACGGTTGCCCATCGCGCTGCGCAGCTTTTGCAGTAACAGCCATGCGCTCTTGTATCGGATTTTCAATACGCCGGACAGGTATGTTGCCGATGAGCCCCGTTTGTCCGTCGCCATCAAAAAGATTGCCCAAAACCACACTTTGATTGGCAGCCGCGTATGCTCCATCACCGTTCCCGCTGTTACGGACGCCTGGTATCGGCAATACTTATCTCTGCATTGATATACTTTCTTCTTTTCGTGGTACCCATACTCTTTGCATCCGCATTTCGGGCACTCGAATCCTTCCGGCCATCTCATCGCGAATAGTCTTGCCCGGCACGATTCCTCGTTCGGAAACATCTCGCAAAATTCTTCAAAACTCACGCTTTTCTCTTTTCGTTTCACGATTTTCACTCTCTTTCGTATCTTTTTCCTATAGTATATCATTTTTTATTACATATTTCAAGCCTTTTTATCGCGGAACTATAGGGATAAGCAATTTTTTTATTTAAGTCAAGGTACTACACATATGAGCGCTCCACCATTAGGGTATAAAACGAACCATTATTATTTCGTAGGTGGTTTTGCCATCATGGCTCGTTTATAAACCCAAACAGGAAAGCAACGACTTTAGAAAAAATCCTTAGTCGTTGTTTTTTGTCTTGTATTCTTCGCCTAAACGTGGTATAATAATAAAGGCGTTATTGTTTGTTATAAATGGGAGTTGTCTTATGGAATTAGATTGGATTACGCCGAAACAAGCCGCTGAAAAGTGGAATATTACCGAACGGCAAGTACAGGCGTTACGTTATGAACCGAGGTGAACCCGCATGGCCTACAGCGAACTTATCAAGGACATTTCCCGTATTCGTGACTATATGCGGGAATTCTTTGTTTACGGATTTAAAAGCAGGGAGGAAGTCGGCAGCAAATCCGCCCGTAGCTATGATAACGAACGCCGCCGGATAGAAAGCTGGCTGGGTGAATATATGTCCTTCCATCAGGATGCGAACGGTAAAAATGTCTTTATCTCAGTGGACAGCCGCCATGTCCCGCAGAACCCTTTGTATCAGGCATGGCGGGCAGCCAGTTTTACCAAAAATGATATTACGTTGCACTTTTGGCTATTTGATATTTTATCGTCGGATGTAGCGAAATCACTAACCGATATTATAAAAACAATCGACCAGGACTATTTGCCTCTGTTCGAAAACGCCGACCCCATCGACGAATCCACCCTGCGCAAAAAACTGAAAGAATATGTAGATATTGGGTTGATCACCGCCGAAAAGCAGGGTAAGCAACTTGTGTATAGGCTACCCGCTGATAACATAGATTTACTATCGTGGCAGGATGCAATCGCTTTTTTCGCCGAGGAAAACCCGCTGGGTGTTATAGGTTCTTTTTTACAGGATAAATACGAAGAAGTACCGGAATACATATCGTTCAAGCATAATTATTTACTCTTTGCGCCGGACTGCGGGATTATGTTGGATTTACTGACTGCAATCAATGAACACCGGCGGGTAGAGCTTGAGATTTATCCAAATAAACGTCGCTCAATTTTGCCGCTCAAAATATTTATTAGCACACAGGGCGGGCGGCAGTATGTTACCGGTTGCAATACCCGAACAAAGCGTATCATGTTCTTTCGGTTGGATGCCATAAAAAAGATAACGCCGCTGGATGCCGTGCAGGATTACGATATATATAAAAAAATGCTCTCCGATTATCGCAAACACCTATGGGGAGTGGCTTCCGGGCAGGACGGACATTTAGAGCATATCGAAATGACGTTGAAAATCGAAACGAGCGAACGGCATATTGTCGGGCGGTTAGAGCGAGAAAAACGCCGCGGTCAAATACAGCAATTCTCCGATACAATTTGGCGATTCGATGCCGACGTGTATGACGCACAGGAAATGCTACCGTGGATACGCACTTTTACCGGGCGGATTGTTTCGTTTTCCTGCTCCAATAAAATTATTGAAGATCGCTTTCGTTCCGATCTTGCGGCGTTAGCCGCGCTATACGGAGGTGGTAGCGATGTTCAGTGGAGCTTACAGCGCGTATTTTAATGCCGTGGCCGCCATCCTACGGGAAGCGGTGCATGGCGGCATATCAAAAAAACGCATAACAGAGATCATAAGCGTAAAAGCGTTTTCTGAAAGCTTCCTCACAATTATCCCGGCATTGCAAAATGAAGAATGGCTATTGATGAACCGGGCCGGGCAAACGCCAATCCAAAAACCGCCGCAAATGCCGCTGACTATATTACAAAAACGCTGGCTGAAAACACTGATCACCGATCCGCGTATTGCTTTGTTTGCGCCGGACACATCTGGTCTTGAGGATGTGGAGCCGCTTTTCGATTCTGGCGATTTTATATATTTTGACCGCTATATGGACGGTGATCCGTTTAACGATGACAATTATATCAATAATTTTCATGTTGTATTAAAATCGCTGCGTGAGTGCCGAAAGTTGAAAATCAGTTATTCAAACCGAACCGGACGGCGGGTTACCGGCACATACAAGCCATATAGGTTGGAATATTCCGCAAAGGATGACAAATTCCGTTTATTGACGAACGGCGGTAATTTCGACGCGACAATTAACCTTGGGCGCATAACCGCTTGCGAACCGTTAGACGAATATGATCCAAGCCTATTGCGCGAACCCCAACGGGAAGCTTCAGTCATTTTTGGGCTTATCGATGAACGTAATGCGCTGGAGCGTGTGATGCTGCATTTTTCCGATTGCCGCAAAGAAACCCGCAAAATTGACGATCGACATTATAACGTCACCCTCTGGTACGACCCGCAGGACGAAACAGAATTACTTATCCGCATTTTATCATTCGGGCCTATGATTCGGGTAACATCACCGGAGAATTTTATTAATTTGATAAAGGAGCGTGTCTTCAAACAGCAAAATTTCCTGAAAACTTAACCTCGCAACTTTTTTTCCATGATTTTCATTCCAATCTATGCTAAACTTACAATCGTAAAGCGCAGACAGCAATCTATATGGTTGGCTACAGAATGGCGGTAACGCTGCTGTATGGGCGAAAGCCCCCGAAAAAATGCGCTTTGAAAAAGAAAAGCACATGCAGCAATTATTTGGTTTTCCGGATTCGAACCCGGGTGTGCTTTGAAAAAGATGCCAAAAGCAGTTTTCAATGGGGTCGCGGGTTCGACTCCCGCCTTTGACGGGCAGCCCCGACAAAGTCACGGCATCTTGTAAGCAATCAAAAAGGCGCGTACAGCAAACAATACAACATCTTTCAAATGTACGAAGCTTCGGCTTCCGCGCCTTGTAAAAAATCAATAAAGGCACAAACAGCAATTAACAAATCTCCCTTATTGGCGGTGTGAGACCCGCATGTGTCTTGTTTTTAGGAAAGGAATGAAAATCATGCTGCAATTTTTAAAGAAGCAGGCAAACCGCACACTCACCGAAAACGCTGCGCTCACCAACATCACAACGGGATCGGATTGCCTTGATCTGTTCGCGACTATCGGCGCGCTGCGCAATGAAGCGGACACGGACCTGCGGCAGAATGTTGTTACATATATAAAGGCACAGCTTGATACTGATATGAAAGCCCTTGAGGGCGACGGCGCGGTTTCTCTGTTAGGAAAATGGCTGCCTTCGGTCAACGCGCACAACGCCGACACAGTGCGTTACGGCAAAATAATCGCCAAGGCTCTGGGTATGACCGAGGCCGAGTACCGCCGCACACTTACCAAACTTCGCGCCCGGATTGTTATCATTGAAAACAGTTTGCGCGATAAGGATTACACTTTCGATTACGAAAAGCAGCCCTCGAAAGCGATGATGAAATACCGCAAGGCCTTTTTGCGCAATGACGGCGAGCGTTACAAGGGTTTCCTTGACCGAGTGGCAAAAAGCGAAGCCAAGTTGCACACCGGCACAGTTTATCCTTATGATGTAATCCGCCCGATCCTCTCTGGTTCCATAAACGAAATCGAGCGTCGGAGCGTGGATGTCACATGGAATGCGTTGGAGGATTTCACACAGAGTGAAAACGCACTTGCGGTAATTGATGGTTCCGGCTCCATGTACGGTTACGGAAGCCCCAAACCCGCAGAGATCGCGCTGTCTTTTGGCGTATATTTCGCCGAGCGCAGTAAGGGGGCATTTGCAAACCATTTTATCACATTTTCGGGTTAGCCCCGCCTTGTGGAAATCAAGGGTAAGGACATCTTTGAAAAGATTAAGTATTGCATGAGTTTTAACGAAGTGGCCAATACAAATATTAAAGCTGTATTTGACCTGGTTCTCTCCACAGCTATTGAGCATAAGTTGCCTCAGAACGAACTGCCCGCCACGCTGTACATAATTTCCGATATGGAGTTTGATTCCTGCGCCGAAAACGCGGATATCACGAACTTCGAGTACGCTCAAAAAGCGTTCGCCGCGCATGGTTATAAGTTGCCCACGGTGGTTTTTTGGAATGTTCAGAGCCGTAATGAGCAGCATCCGGTCACGTTGAACGAGCAGGGCGTGGTACTGGTCTCCGGTGCGAGCCCCCGCGTGTTTTCCATGGTTCAATCCGGTAATTTGTCGCCTATGGCGTTTATGTTGGATACGCTGGGGAATGAAAGATATTCTAAGATACAAACATGAGGATACGTTTATGTTTTGGAACAAAAATAATAAGCCCGGCTGGTTCGGGTCAATGCTGTTATTGTATTTGCTTCGATGTATTCAGCAATTGTTATTTTTATTGAGATGAGGAATGATTATGATTACAATAAAGGGCACTCACAACACCGCCGTATGTTACACTATCCAACTCGAAGAAACGGCGGAAGAACAAATTAAAACCGTTTGTGATCAAGAAGCTTTCGCCGATTGTAAAATCCGCATTATGCCGGATGTTCACGCCGGGATGGGCTGCACCATCGGCACGACTATGACAATTGCAGACAAAATTGTTCCCGGTATGGTGGGAGTCGATATCGGCTGCGGTATGGAAACCGTGCGGTTGGATGTCAGTGAACTTGATTTTGGGCGGCTGGATACGGTTATCCGCAAAAATATTCCATCGGGATTTGATGTGCAAAATCGTCCTCACAAACTGGCGGATGAAATTGATTTGAACAAACTGCGCTGTGTCCGCCATGTCAATCTTCACCGCGCCGTGCACAGTATCGGCACGCTCGGCGGCGGCAACCACTTCATTGAAGTAGATAAAAGTGAAGACGGTGTTTTATATTTAGTGGTACACTCCGGCAGCCGTCATCTGGGCTGTGAAGTCGCGGAATATTATCAAACAGAAGGTTATAACGCGCTCTGCGGCAACGCCCAGTTTCAGTTGGAAGAAGTGATCGCCGAACTAAAGGCACAGGGTCGCGAACAGGAAATCCAAAACACCATAAAATCCCTAAAAGCGCAGACCGCTATCCCTGTGCCTAAGGATTTGGCGTATGTTGAAGGTTCTTTGTTTGACGATTATATTCATGATATGAAAATCATCCAGAGTTTTGCCGTGCTTAACCGTAAAGCTATGGTGGATACCATCCTCGTCGGTTTGCGACTCTCCCCGGTTGAACAATTCACTACAATACATAACTATATAGACAATGATACTATGATTCTGCGTAAGGGTTCTGTTTCGGCGAAAGCGGGCGAGAAACTGCTGATACCCATCAATATGCGCGACGGCAGTCTGATCTGTATCGGCAAAGGGAATCCCGATTGGAACTACTCCGCACCCCATGGTGCTGGTCGTTTAATGAGCCGCGCCAAAGCGTTCCACGAGCTTTCCATGGAACAATATAAATCGGAAATGAGCGGTATATATTCCACTTGCGTGGTGCCGGACACATTAGACGAATCTCCCATGGTGTATAAAAGCATGGCTGAGATTGTCGGCCAGATTGACCCCACGGCGGAAATTATCGACAGGATCAAACCGGTATATAATTTCAAAGCGGCGGAGAAAAAACGGCGACGTAAGACTTGATAGTGAGTACGGATATTCAAAATTATAGTAAAACCTTTAAAACAAATCCATACGGCAAAATCGTTATATTGTGGTTCGTATTAAATGGGGCATTTCTGGGCGCAGAGTTACATACTACTGCGAAGCGGGAAGGATAAACGGCGCTTTGAAAAAAGGTTATATGTGGCTTGTCCCTGCCAATGCGGAAAAACCCCTTGACGGGCGGTATAAAGAAAACAAAATAAAAGGCGGTGAAAAAAGTGAACAGATTATTGATTGTTGAGGACGATGAAAACTTGAGCCGTGGAATTGCTTTCGCGTTTGAAAAAGACGGCTATTCCGTCATTTCGGCAAACACGCTAAAAGCCGGACAATTATCTTTTGAACAACAAAACATTAATATTGTCATTCTTGACTTAGGATTGCCGGACGGTAACGGCATGGAGTTTTGCCGAAGCATACGCGAAAAATCAAGCACCCCTATCATCATGCTTACCGCTTGCGATATGGAAACGGACGAAGTCGCCGGATTGACGGCGGGCGCGGACGATTATGTGACAAAACCGTTTTCGCTTTCCGTGTTACGCGCCCGCGTGGAAGCAGTATTACGCCGTATGGAAGCAAAAGAAAATCATATTATCCAATCGGGCGGGTATAGGCTTGATACCACCCTTTGTAAATTTTTCAAAAGAAACGAAGAAATCACCATAAGCGCGACGGAATTTCGGTTACTCAATTACTTTATCGCAAACGCCGGACAAGTATTGGCAAAGCAACAGATACTTGCCGCATTATGGGACAATCAAGGTAATTTCGTTGACGAAAACACGCTTTCGGTAAATATCAGCCGTTTAAGGGCGAAAATTGAGGACGATCCGAAAAAACCAGTAACATTAAAAACTATACACGGCATGGGCTATGTTTGGGTAAAGGAGTGAACGGCGTGGGTATATATATTGTTTCTGCCGCCGCAATCGGTTGTTGCGTCTTGACGGTTTTTCTATGCCGCAGATATGTACGGCGGGCGTTCAATTCCATAGACGCGGTATTAAACCGCGTATTATCAAAGGATAGTTCTTTATCTGCTGAAATAACAGGCGAGGACAGAATATCAAAGCTAACACATAAGGCGCACCGCATTACGGATATGTGCGTTTCAGAAGTGGCGCAGACCAAAGAGGAAAAAGAAACGATACAGGGCTTTATTTCGGATATGTCCCACCAGATGAAAACGCCGCTCTCCGGCATTTCCATGTACGCGGATCTATTATTAGAGGGTAATTTGTCGGCTGACGAACAAGCGGAGTTTTTATCGCGCATGAAATTAAGCACCGAAAAATTACAATGGATAATGGATAGCCTGATTAAAATGTCGCGGCTTGAAATCGGGGCTATTCAACTTGCCCCTGTTGATACGAGTATCAAGCAAACCGTTTCGGACGCCATCGGAAGCGTTATAGCGGCGGCGGCAAAGAAAAACATAAATATAACCGCAGCAGATTTTCAAGATACGCCGCTTTACCATGACAGGAAATGGACGCGGGAAGTAATTGTCAACATTCTTGAAAACTCGGTGAAATATTCAGCGCCGGACGGTGAAATACAAGTATCTGTTGAACCGTTAACGCTCTATACAAAAGTTATCATCACCGACTACGGTATAGGCATTGATAAAAACGACTGGCATTTGATTTTCAAACGTTTTTACAGAGGGCAAAACGTGAGCGATAAAGAGGGCGCGGGGCTTGGATTGTACCTTGCCGCGCTTATCATGGAAAAGCAGGGCGGCTATATAATGGTTGATTCAACACCCGGTAACTTCACTTCATTTTCCCTGTTCTTACAAAACTGTAAGAATTGAAGCATTAAATCTTACAATTCTGTAAGAAATGAACCGCGTTTTGTCAGAAATTTGTAAGAAGCGGGGCTTATAATAGAAGCACGAACGAAAGGAGCGTTTTTATATGGCGATTTTAACAGCGCAAAAACTAAAAAAGTATTACGGCAAAGACCCTAACACAGTCCGCGCCCTCGACGGTGTTGACGTTGAAGTAAATGCCGGGGAATTTGTCGCGGTTGTCGGTATGTCCGGCTCTGGCAAAAGTACCTTGCTTCATTTGCTCGGTGGGTTAGACAGACCGACGGACGGAACGGTTATTGTTGACGGGCAGGAACTTTACAAAATGACCGACGAACAGCTAACGATATTCCGTAGGCGCAACGTGGGGTTTGTGTTTCAAAGTTTTAACCTTGTCCCGATTTTAAGCGTTTATGAGAATATCGTGTTGCCGATTGAGCTTGACGGCAGTACGGCAGATAAGCCGTTTGTAGATAAAATAATCTGCACTTTGGGACTAAGCGATAAGCGGGACGCTATGCCTAATCAACTTTCGGGTGGTCAGCAGCAGCGCGTAGCGATTGCCCGCGCACTTGCGACAAAACCGTTTATAATCCTTGCGGATGAACCGACGGGCAACCTTGACAGTAAAACAAGTCAAGACGTTTTGGGCGTTTTGAAAACGACATCAACGCAATTTCATCAAACCATTATGATGATAACGCACAATGAGCATATCGCCCAGCTTGCCGACCGGGTTATCCATATCGAGGACGGAAAAATAAAGCGGGAGGCTGGCAGGAAATGAGGAATAATAATCAAATTATAATCCGGAAAATAACGGGACGCGCCTTGCGTTCAGATAAAAGGCGCAACTTTTTTATAATAGCCGCCATTGCGCTGAATGCGTTTATGATTACTTCCGTATTCAGCGTGGGAATTAGCTATTACGAAACATTAAAACTCGCCCCTTTCCGCTTAGAAGGTGTATTTGCTCATACTGCCCTTGCCGCCCAAAGCCCGGAAAATACAGAGAAAATATGCTCTCTCAATTATGTCCGAAGTGCCACAACCACATATCGAGTAGGCATTGGGTATTTGACTGGCTTTGAACAAGGCAGTTTCCTTGCCGCAACAAACGAAGAAAGCTGGCGGTTTACCCAAACCCCGGTCTATACAAACATTGTGGGAAGTGTTGCGACAGCCGAAAACGAAATTATGCTATCCCGTGCCCATTTTGAACAGATGGGTATAGACGAACCGTATATAGGCATGGAAATTCCGATGGAATTTGTCGTAGGGGATTATGCTGCGGGTGAATTTAGCGGGCGATATAGTGAAACGCTCGTCTTGTCCGCTATTTATACGGAATATGTAAGCCTTAATCCCGGAAACGTCTACACGCCGATATTCGTTTCTGAAGCCTTTGCCGAGCGTTACGGACAACTTAAAACCGAAAACACGGATGTCAGAATTGTTTTCAAAAACCAAAACCGGGCGGTAGAATACACAAAACGGCTGGCGCAGGATTTGGAACTTGATTATGAGCAAGAAATCGCCGTTCACCCCGCGCTTTCACAGCAAACGGACACGGGCTTGTCCATTATGGTTATCGCAATAGCAATTATTGTGCTGTTCTTTATGTTCGTGGGATTTTTGCTGATATATAACGTGATGTATATATCCGTTTCAAAAGATGTGCGGTTTTACGGTTTGTTGAAAACTATGGGAACAACGCCGCGTCAGCTTCGCCGGATTGTAAACGGACAAGTACTGCTGATGTATATTGTCGGCTTGCCGATTGGTCTTGCAACGGCGGCATTAACGTCATTCGCACTCGTTCCCGCTATGGGCAGCGGCACAAGGACAGGGACGATTGTTTCTTTTTCACCCTTGATTTTTATAGGCGGCGCTGTTTTCGCGCTGATTACCGCATATCTCGGCGCTTCCATATCCGCGCGGAAAGCGGCGAAAGTTTCCCCGATAGACGCAACAAAATACGCGGGTGAACAAAATGTCAATTTGAAACCTCGCACTTCCGCTAACGGAAAACCTTCCCGCATGGCGTGGCGTAATATGTTCCGTGAACGCAAACGCGCCTTTATCGTATTGCTTAGTTTATTTATGGGAATAACGGTGTTTACTGCGGCGATGGCGATTGTAAACAGTACGGATATAGACAGTGATATTGCCTATTGGTACGACCATGACATAATCATATCCGCTATTAACACAGAATCAGATGACTTCGGGATAATAGGCATGGACAGGGAATTGATTGATGAGATAGCGGCGTTGCCGGGGGTAAGCGAAGTCAGGGAACAAACTTTAAGTATCGCTTTGTTTGATTATCCGTGGGAGGCGTTATCGCCGCTTCTTGAAATCACAGGGATAGACAGAACGCACATGGAAGAACTGAATAAAAAAATGGAAACTCCGATTGACATTGAAGCCTTTGAGCGGGGCGAAATCGCCCTTGCCGATGCCAGAGACGGCTCTATTGCGATGGGTGATATATTTTACGAATATTTCCCCGTCGGAACGGAACTTTATTTTGAAATAGGTGAGCAAGCGCGGATTCCGATAAATACGAAAATCGCCGGATACCAAATCATGCACAATATGACGAGTAACACAATATCATTCATGTCCGGCGGGTTAAGCCTAATCATGTCGAACACGTTTTTAGACAGTATCGCGGCTAAGGGTGGAGTAAATCATTTAGGCGTAATGGTTGAGAACGGCATGGAGGAATCGGTCAACGCCGTTATATCAGCCATAGCGAACGAAAGCGGACTGCCGACAACTTCAGTCTATGAAGCGCGCCGCGCGGGGGAAGAAGCGCGGTTCACAATGTTTGTGCTTGGCGCGACGATTTCCGGCATATTGGCTTTAATAGGGTTGTTCAACTTCATAAACCTTATATCGGTTGGGCTTCTCACCCGCAAGCGTGAGTTTGCCGCTCTTGAAAGCGTGGGTATGAGTAAAAAACAGATGCGTCTTATGCTCAGATGGGAGGGAGCGATTTACTGGATATTGACCATCGCCGCTTCCATTACAGCGGGAACAGGAATCGCATATGGACTGTTCAGTCTTGTCGCCAATCAAAGCCCGAAGCAGTTTCCGCAATTTAACTATCCGTTCATGCCTGTTGCAATAATCTTATGTCTTATTGTTCTGATTTGCACAGTTACGCCGGAAATTTGTTATCGCGACATAAGTAAGATGACGCTCGTGGAAAGATTGAGGGAAACAGAATAGCGCACCGACCACAAAGCGGCAGGCGATATTTCGCCCGCCGCTTTTTACATCCCGCGCCCTTGTCGGCTCTCGTTCCGGCGTAATGTCGCGCATATGACGTTTTGTTATTGCCCGACATTTTGACCCTTTCGATTGTATTACTTATGAAAGGAGGTTGCGATATGATAAAACCTTGGCCAGCGCGCGACAAGGGAGCGTCACCGCAAAATATTGAGGAAATATACAGACAGCATTTTGATATGGTATATCGTATTAGCTTCTCATATCTTAAAAACTTGTCTGACGCAGAGGACTCAACCGCAGATGTATTTGCAAAGCTAATGCAAAAAAATGTTACATTCCAAAGTGATGAACATGAAAAGGCATGGCTTATACGAACTGCAATAAACATCTGTAAAAATCACCTCAGTCATTGGTGGCGCAGCCGCGCTGATATAGACGATTACGAAAATTTGCATAGCGATGATGCATTCCATCTTGACGAAACTTTACAACTCGTTATGGAACTGCCTGTTCGCTATAAAGATGTGATTTATCTCTATTATTACGAGGGGTACACATCAAAAGAAATTGCGGAAATATTACAGAAGCCGCATTCAACCATTCGCAACCACTTGCGCGAAGCAAGAATTAAACTGAGAGGAGTTTTAGAAAATGAAAAATGACAAGCTTGTCGATGCTTTTAATACTATCCAACCAGACGACGAGGTTAAAAACCGTGTTTTTCACAAAGTAATGGCGAAGCAGCACAAGAAACGTCCCTTATTCAAAGCGGCTGCTTCGCTCGCGGCAGCGGCAGCGGTGATATGTTTGATTGTGTTTGGCAGTATGCTTATGCCGCCACATAACGAAAACATCTTTTCACTCAAAGCCTACGCTACGGAACAGCAGCCGGACGGCTCTATCGCATTGCGAGAGGTAGACTTACTGAGCGGACAAACGCATTATTTGAGTACCTATAGCGACGGAAACGACTCTTGCGTCAGCGTCGATCTGAAATGCGATGGCGAAAACCTCGAGAGAGTGGATTTTTACATTGATGACGACTTTTTTAAGCTACAAAATTCCCCACTACCCATCCACCTAGAGAATGGCGAAATCGTTACAATGGAAGTTGTTCCGTCTACAGGTATAACTTTCCGTAAAGGTTCCGCCGACATTGATTTCACCCTCGCCATCGCGAACACTTCCAAAATCCCGGGCACTTTAAAATTCCCGGACACTTTCAAACTCGAAGACGATTTTCCATTGTCTTTGGGAACGGAAATCTCTGGCGGGCGAAAAATTCCCTCAACGATTACCATTCGGGCCGTTGCCACTTTTAACGATGGAAAAACACAGGAAGAGACGATTACATTCAATCTTCAATGAAAACGGCATCGCGAGATTCGGCTCGGCGTTGTATTCCGCTTCAACATGGGAAGATTATGGCGGTAGCGATGGATATATTTCGGTTTTAGAGAACAACGGCGATGGCACGTTTACTGGCAAAACCTATAAAGTTCCAGGATGGTTAATTTTGGAAAACATGAAATAGTAATGAGAGCCGAGAACCCCGGACGGAATGAAACCCGTCCGGGGTTTTTCGATGAAAAAAAGCAAGTCGAATTGTGTGCATATAATATTGGAATGGTTATGTCTGAGAGGATAATCTTTGGTAAACCTGTTGTTAGACAGTTTTTTCTGTTTTCAACCTAGAATTTCACGGCTCAAGTTAATGCTTAATTAAATTTCCATAATAATTTTAAACAAGCAGCTTAAAGCCATCTTTGTCAAGTGTGTCTACTGAAATATTTAGCTAATTAAGTATTAATAACCATTGTAATGCCTAAATATTCGATGTAATAATGAAATATGTGTTCTTCTGCAAATACAGCAATTCTCATGAACTTGTTAGCAAAACAAGCAAAAAGTTAGATTAGAATGAGCAAAATTAGCCTCATTTGCTATATGTTGTGTTTTTGAATATATTTTTGTAATATATCTTGATTTTTCTTTTAAAATATGATATAGTCATATCACGACACTGTTTATGCTTAATTAGGAGGTGCCTGATATGACTAAAACAAGGAAGCCACCAAATGATGTCATGGAATACTTCACAATGCCGCAGCTCCCAGCTCATCGACAGTTTATGGCTTTGTACAAGTTTTTTGCCGAAGGCATGTCGGCGGAGGAGGTGGCGCGACTGTTTGGCTATCAGACAACAGCGGTCTATAGCTTCGCCAGGAACTTCAAACAAAAACTTAAAGAGTGCCAGGAAAACGGCGACGACCCTTTCTTCCAGATCTTTCGGACTGGGCCTAAGCAGGTGGATCGGGAAGGCGATGACGCGCAGCTTGTCATAGAGTACCGTAAGAGGATGCTAAGCATACCGGAGATCGAGATACTGATGGCCGGACTCGGTCGTACAATGTCTGCTGGGTTGATCGGCAAAATACTGCGCGAAAACGGGTTCACAAGGATGCCCAAAAGGGATCAGGCGACCAAGGATGAAACATACCGCAATAGCGGATTCGCCCAGTTGGCAGAAGCACCTGCATCAAAGTCTATCATGTTTGGCACAGAGGAGAGCTCAGTGCCTTCCAGAGGGGCAGGGCTGCTGTGCTTCCTGCCGATAATCAAGAAATACGGGGTTGACAGGGCAATAGAGGAATCATTATACCCGGGGACAACTAAAATACCCAAATTAAACGCCATTTTATGTTTTTTGGCGCTAAAGTTGTCGAGCTTCGAGCGGTACGGCCATGACGACGCCTGGTGCATGGACAGAGGGCTTGGTATGTTTGCCGGATTGAATGTGCTGCCGAAAACAACATGGTTCAGCATCTATTCGGACAAAACCACCCGGGACATGAATGTAGCGTTCCTAAAAGGGTGCAACCGGATATGGCGGGCGGCTGGGCTGCTTAAGGACACCGTCAACATGGATTTTGCAACAGTCCCTTATTGGGGTGATCCGGACAATTTTGAAAGGAACTGGTCGGGCAAGCGCCATACCGCGCTCGAATCAATCGAAGCTGCCCTGGCGCACGACCCGGACACAGGCATTATATGTTATGGGGACACAACAGTCCTGCATGACAACCAAAATGAAGTTGTGCTGGAATTCCTTGATTTTTACCGTAGTGGGGAGCGGGAAAGCAAAAGCCTGAAATATTTGGTGTTCGACTCCAAATTCACCGTGCTGGAAAACCTTGGCAAACTTGATGAAAAAGGCATAAAATTTATAACCATTCAGAAAAAAAGCAAAAATCAACAAATAAAGGCCGCTTCTATTCAGGGCTGGAAAACCGAACGTATAAGTTTAGCCAACCATAAAACGAGGGAAATTTGCTTTGCCGAAAGCGCGGTGACAAACTATCGGTATGGCAAAGGCAAGCAGTTAAGGCAAGTATTTCTTAAAGGCAGCCATGTAAGGCATTCTTGCATCATCACAAATGACACTGAATTGAGCGGCGCACAGATCGTAAACAAATACGCACACCGCTGGCTTGTAGAAAACGAGATACAGGAACATGTTGATTTCTTCCACCTCAACCGCAATAGCTCTGGGATTGTGATAAAAGTGGATTTCGATCTCACAATGACTATCCTGGCCCATAACCTCTACCGCTTGCTTGCCAAAGAAACCCCCCGTTATCAGCATTGCACTGCGAAAAAAATCTTCCATTCGTTCACAGACTGTTTTGGTGAATTCGACATTGGCAACGATGCTGTTGATGTGAAGCTTAACTTGAGGAGAGGTACCCAGCTACTTTTGGCAGCATTACCTAAAGACCAATTTTCATACCAATGGATTGGCGGAAAGAAAATTAATTTCCAAGCCGGCAACCATTCGTGATCTTACTCTTTTATTCAATTAAGCATTAACTATTGCCGTGAAAATCTAGGCTGAAATATGTTGATCCATTTGGCTTATCTCCTATAGACGACCTAAAAAATATTGATATAAGT
>Ga0082212_10002475_pt1 | contig 26854 bp, 23 predicted proteins | sample TergutNt197P3_FD_71548 | JGI IMG/M metagenome (GOLD analysis project Ga0082212, IMG submission 71548) | Neocapritermes taracua P3 segment gut microbial communities from Petit-Saut dam, French Guiana - Nt197 P3 | ecosystem: Host-associated > Arthropoda: Insects > Digestive system > Gut ...
AAGGTGAAAGACTCTGCCGTTGGTACTATTGTATGTTGTCGTTGCTATATGATTTGATGTGAATACTGAAAGTTGGTGGAATGGGAGCAGCGAGGGACAGACAAGCAAAAAAAAAAAAAAACTGTCTCAGTGCTGCCATATCCACGGGGAACTGAAATCGAACCATGTAACTAAAGTGACAATTCAGCTGATAGCCGCCTGGAAGAAGTGGCGTCAAGGACAAAAATGATGGATAAATTACGATAGCGTACAATAACCAAACATTTTGAATAGTCCACTTTACCAGTGAAATAAATATGAGGAATAAGATTTTGATGTATGTACCGTGATTTTGTAGATTTTGTTGTATTTGTCCAACAAATGCACAACGCATGTTAACAATTGTCTGTTTCTTATAGCACTGTTACATGTTTCGACATTTACACATTATATGGGAACATCGAATCATGTAGGACTGAAAAGACGACTTGGAAGGTACTGGTGAAAATTAAAGGATATTATTAAAAAGTTTTTTACTTAAATCGCTTAAAGGGATGGACAAGACTGGTACTCTTCAGAAAATTTCTTGTCCACAGGAGACGTGAAATTTGCCAAAAAGCTGTGCTTCTATCAGAATAAGTAGAAGATAAATTTTGCGTTTATTTAATGCAATTAACAAAACCAAAAACAATTTTTGTTTTGTTTTTTATTTATATCCGGCCTAAAATCCCGATCCGCTCGTTTTTGCATATCCCGTTTTCAGCTGAATCTTACGATTCTTTTTTCCGTGACGACACAGTCCATCAAAACGTCAAATCCCTCGACAGGCAGTTCGGGCAAAAAAAACCTGTCAGGGCAAATACCTGTTTTGAAACAGCTCCGCTTTGCAAGGTATCTGTCATAAAATCCGCCGCCGCGCCCCAATCTGTATCCCGCCGCGTCAAAGGCCAAGCCCGGTATTATCATAATGTCGTCCTCCCGCGGCTCAACAGGGGCGGCGTCTCCGGCAGGCGACGGGATATTAAGACGGCCCGACACGACAAGGCGGCCCGGCGTATATTCGGCAAAGCATGGCGCAGATACGCACGCCGACATCGGCAGCGCCACGCGCTTACGGTCGCCGAGGCTTTTTTCGATTATCCTTTTCGTATCCGCTTCCCGTCCGACGCTGTAATAAACAAACACAGTCCGCGCTTTTTTATATTCCGGAAGCCCCGTCACATTGCGAAATATTTCAAGGTCGCAATCGACGTACCGGTCTTCGCCCGGCTTTTCAAGTTCTTCGAGCAGTTTTTTCCTGAGTTCCTTTTTAGCTGTCATAAACGATAGCCTTGCGAACTTTTTCAGCAGCCGGGCCGCCTTTTATATCTTCGAGTATCGCAAGCCCGAAATCGACCGCCGAGCCCGCGGCGCGCGCCGTTATCACGCCTTTGTTTTTAACGACTTCGGCTTCCGGCCGGCAGACGGCGCCCTGCATTTCATTTTCCAACCCCGGATAACATGTTATCTCGGTCTCGCTGAAAACCCCGGCTTTAGCGAGGACCCTCGGCCCCGCGCAGATCGCGCAGAGACTTATTCCTCTGTCGGATGCGTGGGCAAGCAGCTTCAAAACATTCGGCATGGCCTCAAGATTCTCAACTCCCCGCATGCCTCCCGGAACTATGATATGATCTCCGCGTTTCAGATCCAACGTTTCAAGCGCCAGATCGGCTTTTACGGTGATCCCGCGAGCGCCGGTCACAAACAGATTACGGGTCCTCAGGCTGCCGAAAGGCCGCACCAATCGCCCCTTCGCATGCTCGATCTGTACGTCCGAAACCGAAACAAATTTAGTCTCCGCCTCGCCCCGGCGAAGTATATCGACGGGAGTTACGGCCTCGATCTCCTCAAAACCGTCGGCAAGCAGCACATATACCATATCATACCATCCTTTCGACCTCGTCGTATACTTCGAGGTGTATTTCGTCGACGTTCCGCATCAGACCGCCCTTCACGCATTTGATTTTTTTCCAGCCCAAAACGTCCGCGGCCCTCGAGCCCGCTCTCAGGCAGTTTTTTAGGTAATCAATATCGGTCTCGTGTATGTCGCCCTCGGTATTTGTAACAGTTTGCCGGTGTTTCAGTCCTGAAATACAGCAATCGGCGTCAACGTCCATATAGAGAACAAGATCGGGTCTCGGAAGCCCGAGGAGACGAAATTCAAAGTCGTACAGCCACTCGAGAAATCCTCCGAGCTTGTCGTCCGGCAGCTTTGAGCCCTGATGAACGGCGTTTGAGGTCGTGTATCTGTCGCAGAGGACAAGCCCGCCGCTTGAATAATGCGCCCCCCATTCCTCCTTATGGGACGCGTATCTGTCGACCGCGAAAAATGTTGAGGCGGCATACGGATTCACGTCATTCGGGGAGGAACCGAATCCGCCTTTCAGATACATGCGGATAAGAGCGGACGACTCTTTATCGTACCTCGGGAAAACCAATTTTACAAACGGCCTGTTTTCGGCTTCAAGACGGCTGCAGAGCTTTTCATATTGCGTGGATTTGCCGCTGCCGTCCACTCCTTCCAGCACTATGAGCTTACCCTGCATCATTTTTCCCTCGCAGTCTCGCCGAGCATACCCGAACAATGTAAACAGGAAGCAAAACCGCGCGCTTTATGCGCCTCGGTTCTCTGAGCAGCCTGTACAGCCATTCCAATCCGAGCCTCCGCCATACCGGCGGCGCTCTTTTCACATTGCCGGAATAAACGTCAAGCGACCCTCCGAGCCCGATCATGACGCCGGCGCTGAATTTGCCCGCGTTTTCGCTCATCCAAAGCTCCTGTTTGGGAGAGCCGAGACAAACAAGTATGATATCCGGCTCGGTTTCGGATATCTTTTCTTTTATCTTACTGTCGTCGGAAAAATACCCGTCAAAAATTCCGACTGTCCTTAAGCCTTCGTACCGGCTTTCAAGTCTCGCAGCGGCAAGCTCCGCAACCCCGGGCTTCGCTCCGAGCAAAAACAGCTTGCACTCCCCTTTTAACGACACTCGCCCGATCAGCGTCTCCGCGAAGTCTATACCCGGCAAACGCTGTTTGAGCGGCGCGCCCAATATCCGCGCTCCGAGCATAATACCGATCCCGTCCGGAAGAACGATATCCGCGCCGTTCACAGCGGCGCGTATACGCTCGTTTTTTCCGCAGATCATAACGATCTCGGGGTTCGGCGTGACTATAAAGGCCGCCCTTCGCTCGGCAATCAATTCCATCGCTTTTTCCGACGTCTCTTCAAGGTCCGTATCGTCAAACCCGACGCCCAATATCCGGGTCCGCGCCAATTCTTTGTCCTCCCGGTCTCAGACTTGGGAAAAAACCAAACCGATCTTTTCGTGTATCACTATATCGGCATATTTATCGTAGGGGGTGGGATCGCGGTTTATGAGCGCCAGTTTCTTGCCTTTGTAATAATTTATGAGCCCGGCCGCCGGATAGACCGCAAGCGACGTGCCCCCGACTATCATGACGTCGGCCTCTTTTATATACCGAACCGCGCTGTGCAGCGTTTCCTCGTTCAAACTCTCCTCAAAAAGGACGACGTCCGGCCGCACTGTTCCGCCGCAATCGCAAAGCGGAACTCCGCTCGCCTTGATCATATGCTCACCCGGATATTTTTTGCCGCATTTCACGCAATATCCGCGGTATCTTGACCCGTGGAGCTCAAGCACGTTTTTGCTCCCGGCCTCAATGTGAAGCCCGTCGACGTTTTGCGTTATGACCGCTTTCAGCTTTCCTTCCCGCTCAAGTTCGGCCAATCTCAAATGCGCCGTGTTGGGTTTGACGTCCGTAAACACCAGTTTCTCCCTGTAGAACCGGAAAAACTCTTCGGGATTCGCCTCAAAAAAACTGCCGCTCAGTATTTTTTCCGGCGGGTATTTGTATTTTTGGTTATAAAGGCCGTCAACGCTGCGAAAATCGGGTATGCCGCTCTCCGTGGACACGCCCGCTCCGCCGAAAAACACAATATTGTCGCTTCCGGATATCATTTCCTTCAGCCGTGATATCGAATCTGTCATGATCGTTCCTTCCCGCGTTCGGATTCTTCAGCTCTTATCATATCGATTATACATGCTGCGCCCGGTTTTGGCAAGTTTACAGGGCCTTTATACATCGCAAATTCGTACCCGGACGCCGATTTCGACTTGATCCCGCTGTCCGTCACTTCAGCAGCCCACAAAGCAAATCTATTCGTAATGAGTCCGCATCATGAGTATTTTGACGATCCTCGCTTCCTCATCGACCTGATATACAACGCTCAACTCCCCGCTATGATGCGCGCCGCTCTTGCGGCAAAGGTCATGTTCCGGCCGGCGCAGCAGCCGGTCGCCAAATTGACATAGGAATTCGCGAAAAAGCCTCCGCTGTCGTTGCCGCAAACATAAAGCCCGGGGATCGGCTCCGCGTTTTCATCTGTCGCGTTCATATTTTCGTCTATTCTCACGCCGTCAAGCGTTCCGAGCAGAAAAGAGCAGGCTCTCACTCCGAAATACGGCGGCCTTCTCATTTGGGAAAGCCGGTGGGCTTCTTTACCGAAATCCTCGTCGCTTTGCATATCAAAGAGCTCATTGTATCTCGCGACGGTCTTTTCAAGCTCGGCGGCGGGCAGTCCCAGCTTTCCGGCGAGCTCCGGGATCGTATCCGCTTTGACAAAACGCCCCTCTTTTTGCATCTCTCCCATGCGTCTTATGTTCTCCTCAATATCGTGCCCGCAAGGAGCGCCGTTTTCAAACTCAAACATACGCGAGCAGCCCGCCATATCAAATCTGCGGGCGTCATCGGCAAAGCCCGAATCAAACAATACGCAGTAACATTTGCCGGGCAGACTCAGCGCCCTGTGAGCGATAAAATCATAAGGCTGAGACTCGTTGCAAAAACGCCTGCCCGTGAGGTCGACTTTAAGAAAAGGCTGAGTGATCAGCTCTGTCGGTTTGCCCGGTCCGCTTCTGTGTTCGGGAGTCTCGTCCGGCATGAGCGCGCATCTGTCAAACATAATCGATAAGTGTCTGTCATCCTGTTTCGCGCCCGCCCAAAGGCAGGCTTTAATGCCGTCTCCCATCGTCGCGCCCTCGCTGACGGTCAGTCCGGACAGCGCAAGGGTCTCCGCCTGCAATGCCTTGAGCATTTCGGTGTTTTTGACATATCCGCCCGTTGAGATCACAACTCCCTTCGAAGCGTTGACGCGGATATACCTTCCCGTCCGCAAGTCTTTCACAACAGCGCCGGTCACTCTTTTTCCTTCCTTAATGAGTTTTATCAGCGCGGTCTGCATCCTTATCTCAGCGCCGCGTTTTTCGGCGTATTCACAGAGGATTCCCGCACCCGATACACCGTTTGGCCACCTAACCTTATGACCGGTCGGGAATTTGGTATACGAGCCTTCCTTCACCTGCGCCCCGTAGCCGCCCTGCAGAGTCATTACCGCTCCGTGAACTTTTATGATACTCTCATACCGGTCGATCGCTTCCCCGCTCTCGCGAGCCCAAATATGCAAAAGTCTCTGATCGGCATACGCGGTTGAGTACATCGTCATCTCGCGCACGAGCTCATGTATGTTTATTCGGCAATTTTCTTCTTTTTGGATACGGCTGCCGACGGCGCCGATCTCCTTTCTGACAGGCGTGCAGCTTTTGTTTGCCTCTATGAGCAGCGTCTTTACCCCGCAGTCAACCGCCGTCGCCGTCGCCGTAAGACCGGCTGTCCCCGCTCCCACCGTGAGCAGTTGTGTATCAACGGTCTCTTTGATCTCCGCTTCCTTTATCTCCGGTTCCTCTCCCAACCACGCGGGAGTCCTCGCGCCGCTCTCCATTATATTGCCCCCTTTACATGCTCTTTGCCGGTTTTACCGATTATGATGATACACGAATTTATATCCGCTTTCAATCATTATTCGGATTCGGCGCCGGACGGCAAGCTAATCGCAGGGTCAAAATTCCGCAAGCTATTGACAGCCGGTATAAACTGTAGCTGACAGCATTTTATGATCCGCCGACACGGCGGTACGGATGGAAATATGAAAAAAACAACGTTAAGAAAACCCGAAACGACCGAAAAGAGCAAAAAGGAACGCCTGTTATCCAAAGACTACATATTGGTCATTCTTTCTATCTTGGGCGTTAATATGCTGAACAATTTTTTTCTGGCTACCATAGCTCCGTATATGAATATTCTGACCGGCAAGGTCGTATACGGCGGAGTTATGATCTCTGTATACGCCGCTACAGCTATGCTCGTGCGTCCGGCGTCCGGCATATTATCCGATAAATTCGGCCGCGTTAAGCAGATCGCCCTCGGAGCGTTCGTTTGCGCGGCGTCGTGTCTGTGCTTCGGTTTTACAAAATCGCTTCCTCTTTTGATCATCCTGCGTATAACGGGCGGGATCGGCTTCGGAATGAATTCGACCTGCGTCGGCGCGGCTGTCGCGGACGTTGTGCCGAGAAGCAGGCTGTCTGAAGGCATCGGCTATTACGGTCTGTATTCCTCTGTGGGTCAGATGGTCGCGCCGGCAATTGCGCTCAGCATAGTTTCAGGCGGGGGACTCAACGACTACAGAAACATGTTTTTCACGGCGGCGATCATTTGCGCGGCGAGCGGCGTAACCGGCGCTTGCATATCATACGAGCGTAAATTGAAAAAAAGCGGCGTGCCGGAGCCCCGTAAAGATACTCCGGAGCACGCGCATGTTAAAAGCGCGGATTCCGGCACACGCCCGGCAAAGGTATTTTTCGGATTTGAACAGGTCGTTTTCGCGCCGTGCTTGGTAATTCTGCTGTTCATGTCAGGCTTCACGGGCGTTTTAAGCTATATAACGGCCTTCGCGGAGAAAAGCGGTCTCGGCGGCGCCGGGTTTTTCTTCACGGCAAGCGCCGTAGGGATGCTGATCTCCAGATTGTTTCTCGGCAAAGCGGTCGACAGATTCGGTCCGGACGCGATCGTCATACCGTCGCTCGCGGTTATGACAGCCTGTTTGGCGCTGATCCCTGAACTGCCTTCGGCGGCGGCGCTTGTGATACTCGCGCTGCCGATCGGCATATCTCAAGGCGCCGTTTATACAACGATGAACTCTATCATATTCATCAGATGCTCTCCCGCGCACAGAGGGACGGCTTCCGGCGCTTTTTTCGCGGCAATGGATATAGGCTACGCCGCCGGCGCGCCTTTTTTGGGCGCTGTGGTCGACGCTTCGGGTTTCACGGTAATGTACAGGATAACCGCGGTTTTTGTTTTGTTGGCGTTTGCGGCATATATGCTGTTTGCTTCCGACAGAAAGTATCATAAGAAATACACGGAGGCAGGCAGCGTTTAAGCAAAATAAGATCCGGACAACGGTTCGTGTTCGTGCCGTTGTCCGGATCTTTTGCGGTCATATGCTTTCGGGTCCGGCGGTTTTCGAGTCACCGGGCAAACGCCTCCCCAATTTCCGCGCCGCGCGGCGTGGTATTCGCTCTTTTCCCGTTTTGAGCGCTTCTCAAGCGGGACAAATCGTTGTTTCAATCGAAACACCCCCCCTCTGACAGTTTAGCACGCCGGCGGCTGACAGTCACGAGTTTTCTTAATAAACCGGCGCCCAAGTATTTATTTTTTTGCGCTTTAGTGATGATCGTCACCGCGGCTTTATTCAAAAAACCAACATGCAATCCCCGAAGGAAAAAAATCTGTATTTCTCCCGCACGGCCGTCTCATAGGCGTTTTTTATGTTTTCCCTGCCGGCAAACGCCGAAACCAGCATAATAAGCGTCGATTTCGGAAGGTGAAAATTGGTGATCAGAGCGTCGGCGCACTTGAAACGGTATCCCGGGTATATAAAAATATCTGTCATCGCTTTTTTTGCCTCAAGCGATCCCTTTTCATCCGAAAAACTCTCAAGCGCCCTGCAGACGGTGGTGCCGACGGCAATTACCCGTCCGCCGAGCGATTTTGTTTTACTTACGGCTTCGGCTGTCTCCTCCGGTATGTCGCAGAATTCCGCGTGCATTTTATGGTCTTCGACTTTTTCGGTCTTGACCGGCCTGAAAGTGCCGAGACCGACATGCAGCGTCAAATACCGGACAGAAACGCCCGAAGCCTCGATCGAACCGAGAAGCTCCCTTGTAAAATGAAGACCCGCCGTCGGCGCGGCCGCGCTTTTCGCCTCGCGCGAATAAACGGTTTGATACCGCTCTTTATCCTCGATGTCACTCTTGATATAAGGCGGCAGCGGCATTTTTCCGAGTTTTTCAAGGGCTTCGGAAAAAACACCGCTTGCCGCGAAGCTTATTATTCGGCCGCCGCTTTCCGTAACACTCAAAACATCTGCGGCGATCTCTCCGTCTCCGAAAATAAGCTTTGTTCCCGGTTTGATTTTCGATCCCGGGCGGACTAAACACTCCCACTCCCCCGCCCCGCGCTCGGAAAGCAAAAGCAGCTCCGCCGCTCCTCCCGTCTCTCTTCTTCCTTTGAGCCGAGCCGGCAATACGCGGGAATCGTTCAGCACAAGGCAGTCGCCTTTTTTTATAAACTCGCCTAACTCATAAAAACGTCTGTGTTCGATTTGTCCGGTATGCCTGCTTAGCACCAAAAGCCGGGAAGCGTCTCTTTTACTCAGCGGAGTCTGCGCTATCAGCGACTCCGGAAGTTCATAATCAAAATCCGACGTTATCATCAAACGACGACGCCTTTGGCCAAACTGACGCCGGTATAGTAGAAAGCCAATATTTGGTCATATGTCTTGCCGTGATACTTTGCCATGGCATAAGCCCCGTACTGGCTCATACCCACGTTATGCCCCCAGCCGCCGCCGCTGAAAATCAGGACATTGTTATCCGATCTCGACTGCTCGGCCGAGAAATGTATGCTCGGCAAGCCCAAACGCGAAGAATTCGTGCAGAAGGAATAGCATTCGTTGTTCTTCAAATTCACCGTATTGCCGTATATATCCGTGAATTTGATCGCCGTCACGTTGCCCGTTTTTGAATGCGTGAGCTCCATGTCGGCCAAGTTATAAAATCTGTGTCCGAGCGCTGTCAATTTGGAGGTTATTGCCGATTTGGACCAAGAGCGCGTCCAACTGCTGTAGGCGTTGACGTCGGCGGCGTCTTTTTCATACGGATCCCTGATCCCTCTCATATACGGCAGCGCGTCTCGGAAGACCGTTTCGCTGTTTTCGGAGCCTCCGCCGAATGAAGAAGAATACAAAGCTTCGCAGATCTCCCCGTTATAAGTCATATACACTCCCGCGGTCGAGCTGACCGCTCTGTCTGTATTGTCCCCAACCCTGTTTGTGCCGATGTAGGCTTGGCTGTATGTATCTCCGGTCACATCAAAACCGAGCGACGCATAACCGCCGAGATGTCGCAGAGCATAACTGCGGGCGCTCACGGCTTGGGCTTTCAGCGCCTCGATCGGCCAGTTTTCGCTCATCTCGGCGGCAACCACGCCCTTAATATAGTCTTCCGTTTCGACAAAGTTAACAACGGTCATATCCTCGCCGGAATTTCGAATGAACATAAAATCTCCGTAATACCGGTAGTTTCCGTATGAGGTCTGAGCCCTTGAAGAATCCGGTGAAGGCCGCGCCGTGAAATAATACGACGTACCGCAATCGAATTCAAACAGTATCCTCGTGGTACCGGGTATAATAACGGTAACACATCTGTTGCTGCCGCTGAACGCTGTCCCGTATACACCGTATACGAACATCGCTTCTTCGGCTGCTTCGCGGGATTGGTAATTACCGATCAAAGCGCGGTAAGCGCCGTCATAATAAGCAGGGAAACCTTCCTCATAATTTGAAGCTGCCGCTCTCGCTTCCTCAAACCCGGAGTAAACCTCGCCGAGCAGTATATGGAAACAGCCGAGAGTACCCGCGTCGCCGATCTTGACATTGAGGTCCTTGACCGCGGTTATCGCCTGTTCCCCTGTATATCCCACTTCACGAAACACGCGGCCGCCGTCGTAATAACCGAATACAAAACCGCTCCCGGCAGTATTTCTGAGAGTCGCGGCAGGAACAGTGTTCCCTCCGTAGTTAAGTCCCACGCGAATCACATCTGTCCTGATCGCAACGGTCCCGACCACATCCAAGCGTTTTTGAGCGGGGTCCGGGTCTTCCGCCGTAACTCCGAGCGGCGCGATCCCGCCTCCGGTCAAGACCATGATATCCTGCGTTTCGATTTTTTCCGCGCGGCCCGACCCGCCTGTCGCGTAAGCTCCGAAAATATCCGAAACGACGCCGTCGTTGACATGCACGTTATCCGATGCATATGCCGAGACCTCTCCGAATAAGAGAGCCGCCGTCAAAAGCAAAGCGAAGATCGTCATTGATCGTTTGTTTTTCACTCCGAATATCCTCTTTTATACTGTATTGACGTATTTCCTGTGATATGGTAATATTATTGAGCGGTTCGGGCTATACGCCGACCCGTTTCGCGTATTTTTTGCAGCACTTTTTATATTATAATACAAATCCGGGCATAATTGCAAGCGAATCACGGATATAACAGCATGCCCGGCTTGAAATGAGCGACCGTGTCATGAAAAAATATAAAATCGGAATATTGGGAGCCACGGGGATGGTAGGCCGGCGTTTCGCTGCATTGGCCGAAAATCATCCGTGGTTCGAGACGGTCGTACTCGCCGCAAGCTCCCGCAGTTCCGGCAAGCGTTACGAAGACGCAGTCGCCGAGCGCTCAGACCGGAGCTTTTCCGTTCCCGCCGCATACAGAGACATGATCGTAAAAGACGCCGTCGCGGATAAAAAGGAGATCGCCGAGCGCACGGATTTCGTTTTTTGCGCAGTCGATATGAAAAAAGACGAGATCAGGGAGCTTGAAGAGGCCTATGCCAAGCTTGAGTGTCCGGTCATTTCGAACAACAGCGCGTGTCGTATGCAAAGCGACGTGCCCATGGTGATTCCCGAGATAAACGCGGACCATATAAATATAATCCCGACGCAGCGAAAGCGATTGGGGACGCGGCGCGGTTTCATAGCCGTTAAAGCAAACTGTTCTCTGCAAAGCTATGTGCCCGCCCTGCATCCCCTGAAAGATGAATTCGGTCCTGTGAAAGTGCTCGTATGTACTTATCAGGCTGTATCCGGCGCCGGTAAAACACTCGAAAGCTGGCCGGAAATGATCGATAACGTGATCCCGTACATAGGCGGAGAGGAGCATAAATCCGAGACCGAACCGCTCAAGATCTGGGGCAGAATCGAAGACGGAGCGATAATAAACGCGGCCCTGCCGTCTATCACGGCGCAATGCGTGCGAGTTCCGGTATCCGACGGCCATTTGGCAGCCGTCTTTGCGAGCTTTGAAAAAAAACCGTCCCGCGAGGAGATGATCGCGCGGTGGTCTTCCTTTGCCGGCAAAGCGCAGGAACTCAAACTCCCGACAGCGCCGAAACAATTTCTGCATTATTTCAGCGAGGACGACAGACCGCAAACAAAAACTGACAGGATGTCGGAGAACGGCATGGCCGTTTCCATAGGCCGCCTTCGGGAAGATACTCAATACGATTGGAAATTTATATGTCTTTCACATAACACCCAAAGAGGCGCCGCCGGCGGAGCGGTACTCCTTGCCGAACTTCTGTGCGCCGAAGGGTGGATATGACGGGACACAACCGAAAGGAGCTCTGAATTAAATGAAAACCCCTGTGTTTACAGGTTTAGGCACGGCGATAATAACACCGTTTACGGAATCCGGAGTCGACTTCGCAAAAATGGCTGAACTCCTCGACTGCCAAATCGAAGCCGGAGCGCAGGCTGTCATCGTATGCGGCACCACGGGAGAGAACGCCACGCAACCGCTTGACGAGCATGAAAAACTTGTAGATTTCTGCGTCCGTCACTCGGCAGGACGAATAAAGATCATATCCGGCGTCGGCAGCAATGACACCATGACCTCCGTCAGGCTGGCGACAAGCGCAAAAGCGTCGGGCGTCGACGGCATACTTATGGTGACTCCCTACTACAACCGAACGACTCAAGCAGGTTTGGTCGCGCACTTTACCTATGTGGCCGACCGCATCGACCTTCCCATGATAGTTTACAACGTCCCGTCCCGCACCACCATGTGCTGCAGCGCCGACACACTCAAAATACTCTCGCGGCATCCCAATATCAACGGCGTCAAGGAATCGTCCGGGGATTTCACGCTGTTCTCAATGACCCGTTACCTCTGCGGCGACGATTTGAACGTTTGGAGCGGAAACGACGACCAGACCGTTCCCATGATGGCCCTCGGCGCAAAAGGTCTCGTGAGCGTAGCGTCAAACATAATACCCGGGCAAATGGTAAAACTGTGCGATTTGTGCTTGAACGGAGATTTTAAGGCGGCGACCGAACTCCATCTGAAATACGCCGGGCTCTTCTCGGATCTGTTTATCGAGGTCAATCCGATACCCGTGAAAGCGGCGCTCAATCTCATGGGTCGAAACGTAGGCGGCTGCCGCCTTCCTCTCGTTGACATATCCCCCGAAAACCTTAATAAACTCAAGAAAACCCTTGTCGAAGCGGGCATAATACAATAAAAAACGCCGCAATCGCCGGCAGGAGCAGCCGGCCGGTTCGGCCCCGGAGGAAAAATGATAAAGATCATACTGTCCGGATGTAACGGAAAAATGGGACAAGTCGTGTCCCGCATGTGCGCTGAAAAAGATGACGTAGAGATCGCGGCCGGTATAGACATAAATACAGGTCCTTCTTCTTCCGTACCCGTTTATTCCGATCCCTCCGGTTTTTCCGGAACGGCCGACGTCGTCATTGATTTCTCAAATCCGCAATCCCTCGACGGACTGCTCTTATTTTGCACAAGCAAAATGATTCCGCTCGTTATCTGCACTACCGGCCACACCGAAAAACAGTCAGCGGATATAAAAAACGCCGCCCTGCATATCCCGATATTCAAATCCGCGAATATGTCCGTCGGCATAAACCTTTTAATAAAACTCCTCCGGGAAACAGCGGCGGTCCTCAGCAACGATTTTGACGTTGAAATAACCGAGCGCCATCACAGAACGAAGCTTGACGCTCCGAGCGGGACCGCGCTCATGTTGGCGGACGCAGTCGCAAAAGGCCGCAGTCAGCCGGCGGAATATGTTTATGAGCGTCAAAGCGCACACAAAGAGCGGGGCAAAAACGAGATCGGCGTCGTATCCGTGCGCGGCGGCACCATAGTCGGCGAGCACAATGTGATATTCGCGGGCCCGGACGAGGTAATAGAGTTCAAGCATACCGCTTTCTCGCGGGAGATATTCGCTAACGGAGCTTTGACGGCGGCAAGGTTTTTGGCCCGGGTCGGCAGACCGGGAATCTACAGTATGGAAGACGCCTTAGAAAACCCGTTAACGTAACGATCATTCCTCAGCCGCAAAACCGGTGTTTACTTTCTCCGTTTACACCGGTTTTATTTTTTATGCCGGATATCCGATACTAATAGGAAAACGAGTACGGCATAAGCTGGCTGAGCGTATAGCTGACATACCGGCCTCCGGCTTTCGTGCAAAGCACTTCCATATCCGGTGAAAACTCGATCATAAACTGTCTGCACGCTCCGCAAGGCATACAATAGTTTTCCCCTTCGCCGTGTACGGCTATTCGTTTGAATTTCATCCGGCCGTCGCTTACCGCTTTGCACACCGCGACTCTCTCTGCGCAGATCGTGCTTCCGAGCGCCGCGTTTTCCACATTGCACCCGAGGTAAACGGTCCCGTCCTCACACTCGAGCGCCGCTCCCACCGGGAAATGCGAATAAGGTACATATGCGTTTTGCGCCGCCTCGCGCGCTTTGGTCAGAAGATCTTTGTCCGTCATTCAAATGCTCCTTTCAGGATTTATCGTTTGTACTGTTGAACACAAACAGCTTTGATCCCAAATAATTCATGATCATTACAACGCCCGCGACCGCGACCTTCGCCGCATATTTTTGCATGCCCGCGCCCGTTAATACGGCTATCAGCCCTGTGCTTATACACAGCGTGATGCAATTAAGCGCGACAAATCGGAAGAAACGGCTCAAGATCAAACTTCCGGATGTGTCTTTAAATGTTATGTTGCGGTTTAAAATGAAACTGCACACGATCCCGCAGCAATAGCCGACTATGTGACCGGGGACAGGCGCTGTGCCGGCCAGTTCGCTGCACAGAGTAAAAACCGAAAAATCCACCAGCGTGTTGACACATCCGACAATACCGAAAGTGATAAAACGCCTGTGCTTTTTGATCAGTCTCAGTATCATCCCAAATCTATTGTCCAATCCTCAAATTTACGGAACACATCATACTGCGTGGGCGACAAGCCGGACACGACCCCTCTGTGAGTAAGCACTTCCATGGATTTGAAAAAGATCGGAATGATCGGAGCTGTCTCATAAATATATTTGCACAGTTCCTCCGCCCGGAGTTTCCGTTCCTCGTCCGGCGCCGCCAGATAGATATCAATGAGCTTGCCGTAGTGAGGATCCGTTATATTCCCGTAATTTTTTTCCTTGTCGGGCCTGAACAGGCAGTTCAGGTCAAAGTCCGCCGTCAGCTTGATCTCCCCGAAATAAATATCATAATCACCGTTTGTGAGGGCCCTGATATACGCGTCCCAGTTCAACTCCCGCAGATTGACGGGGAGGCCTATTTCTGACAGCCCGTTTGCTATATGTCTCGCAGCTTTTACTTTCAGCGTGTTGTCGTCGTTTACGATAAAATCGATATTGATCTCGATCGGAACCCCTGTGACCATAAACTCAAGCCGGCCGTTATTATTGTGATCTTTGATATTAAGGGCGTTGAACACGGTCAGGCAGGTATCCAAATCGTAATTATCATATTTCCTGTTAAGGCCCTCGCTGAAAAAATAACTTGCCGGATGGAAAGGCAGCGCCGATGTGACGCCGTAACCTCTCATTATTTCCCGTACAATATAGTCTCTGTCCACAGCGTAATTGAGCGCGTATCTGTAATTTGCAAATTTCAAAAAATCGCTTTCGGTGTTAATTCCGAGATAGCACATTGATGTGGTATTGAATTTGCGTATATCATTCGCGGTCCCGTAACCTAAGTTTGACAGTCCTGTCGGATCGTTTACGACCAGATCGATAACAGAATCCTCATATGCCGATATGGCGTTTTCCGGGTCGGGGTATTCCTTCAAATATATTGTATCAACAGGCATCAGATCAGCGTTGCGGTGACCGGGAAATCTTTCGAGGGTCATTCTGTCCCGGTTGAGCATATAAGGCCCCGTGCCGACCGGAGTGTCGTCGTTGAGCGTCCCGCTTTTAATAACCGGAATGTTGAGCAGCGCGGGAAACAGCATGTCGGCATACTTGAGCGTTATCATGATCATTTCATCGCTCATGGCCGATATACCGTAAATAGTGTTAAGACGAGCGCCGTAAGTCTCCGTCCGCTGCGCCCGCTGCAACGAATAAACAACGTCTTGAGCCGAAAGCAGGCTGCCGTCGTGCATAAGAATTCCGGAGTCGATAAAAACAAACCAAGTCACACCGTCGTTCGAAGTGCATTCTGTCGCGAGTTTCGGCACATAATCAAACCGCTCGTCCACTTCGAACAGGCTCTCATATACAAGAGACCCGAACATCAAGTTCAGCTTGCTTCTTGTCGTTATCGGATTCATGCTGTAGCGCGAATCGTAATTAAGGGAAAAAATGTCGTCCGCAGCATACGCCACCGCTTGAGCCCTTCCGGGATTTACTCCTTCTATCGCATCCGCAGGATTGCTGACTATACCCGTACTGCCGACAAGATCGCAGCCGGCGGATATGATCAGAACCGAAGCCGCGAGTCCCGTGAAAAGGCTTTTTTGTTTATGTGTCATTTTTATTCGGTCCTTCCGAACGAACCCGCTGTCCGTGAGCTCTTTCCCTATTCGCCCCGACCGCAGCATTCCTTGTATTTCAGTCTTCGGCTGTTGTCCTCTTTCATTTTTCCGCAAGGGCACGGGTCGTTTCTCCCCGGTTTTTTAGTCTTTCTGACAGGCTGCTTCTTCGCGCCGGCGTCGCCTCCGGCATTTGTCGCCGCATTTCTTGCAACACTTTTACGCTCAAGCTGTCTGTCCGACCTGACGCGCGCCGTGAATACGCGTCTTACCACCTCTTCCCGTATGCCGTTTATCATGGCTTCGAACATCTCAAAGCCTTCCTGCTTATATGCGTCAACGGGCTTGACATTGCCGTAAGCCCGAAGCCCGATTCCCTGCCGGAGTTCATGCATGGCGTCTATATGCTCCATCCAGTATTCGTCGACGACGCGGAGCATGATCACTCTCTCAAGCTCTCGCATAAGCGGTATGCCGTTCGGCATCAGCCCGAGTTCGCGCTCCTTTGTCTCATAAAACAAACGCGCTTTTTCGAGCGACATCTCAGTCAGTTCATCTGTCGTTATCCCTTTTTTGAATCTTATCTCACCGTGGCGTAAAAACATCTTTTCAAACGGAGAAACGATCTCATCAAGCCTGTTTTGATCTTCCACGGGCATCCCGGCGGCAGCGGATATGACAGAACCCGATATGACCTCCGAGATCATGCCCTCGATATAAGAGGCGATATCCTCTCCGTCAAGGACGGAACGGCGCTGTTTATAGATAAGGTTTCTCTGCACATTCATGACGTCGTCAAATTCCAAAACGCTCTTTCTCACCTGAAAGTTCCGGCTTTCAACTGTTTTTTGGGCCTGCTCTATGGCGTTCGAAAGCATTTTATGGTCAAGCGGCGTGTCCTCGTCAACACCCATTGCTTCCATTATGCCAATGACCCGCTCAGAGCCGAAGAGCCTCATTATGTCGTCAGTCATTGAGATGAAGAACCGGCTTTCACCGGGGTCACCCTGCCGGCCCGCGCGTCCGCGAAGCTGATTGTCGATCCGGCGGGATTCATGTCTCTCCGTGCCGAGTATAAAAAGCCCCCCGGCGTTTCTGACGCGTTCGGCCTCAGCGTCGGTTTGTTTTTTATGTTCGGCTTCGCGCTCGGCGAACATTTTTCTGGCGGCAAGAATGTCCTCATCGTCCGTATCCGCGTATCCCGTCGCCTCGACTATGGTCTCTTCCGTAAAACCCGCTTTGCGCAGATCTGTTTTCGCCATGTATTCCGCGTTGCCGCCGAGCACTATGTCCGTTCCGCGTCCCGCCATGTTTGTGGCTATGGTGACAGCTCCGAACTTACCCGCCTGAGCGACGATCTCCGCTTCTTTCTCGTGGTGTTTCGCGTTCAGAACATTGTGCTTCACACCTTTTTTTGTAAGAAGAACGGACAGATGCTCGCTCTTTTCAACAGACACGGTTCCGACAAGCACCGGCTGACCTTTTTCGAAACACAAGGCTATCTGTTCGATTATGGCCCTGTACTTGCCGCTTTCATTTTTGTATACCACATCCGGGTCGTCCAATCTGACAACGGGTTTGTTTGTGGGTATCTCGACCACATCGAGGCTGTAAATGGCCGCGAACTCCTCCTCCTCGGTCAAAGCGGTACCGGTCATGCCGGAGAGCTTCCCGTACAGTCTGAAGTAGTTTTGAAACGTAATTGTGGCTAAAGTCTTGCTCTCATGCTCGACAGTGACATGTTCCTTGGCCTCAATCGCCTGATGCAGGCCTTCGTTATAGCGTCTTCCGAGCATTAGCCGGCCGGTGAATTCATCAACGATGATGACTTCTCCCTCGCGAACGACATAATCCACATCGCGTTTCATAACGCCGTGCGCTTTTACCGCTTGGTTGATATGATGGGCCAAGGTCGCGTTTTCCAGATCCGCCAGGTTTTCCAACCCGAAATACTGTTCCGCTTTTGCCGTGCCCTTGGCTGTCAGCATCGCGGTACGCGCCTTCTCGTCCACCACATAATCGGCTTCAATATCCTCTTGTTCTTCTTCCTTCACGTCTACAGAGGCATAAACGATCTTTCTGAGCCGGGAAACGAAATCCTCCGCTCTTTTATAGAGGTCCGTACTCTCGTCTCCCTGGCCGGATATGATGAGCGGCGTCCTCGCTTCGTCTATGAGGATGGAGTCGACTTCGTCGACTATCGCAAATGAGTGTCCTCTCTGGACCATATCGTGTTTGTATATGGCCATGTTGTCCCGCAGATAGTCAAATCCCATTTCATTGTTCGTGCCGTATGTGATGTCGGCCGCGTAAGCCGCGCGGCGCTCGTCGGAGGTAAGGCCGTGAACGATAAGCCCGACGTCAAGTCCGAGAAAACGGTGAACTTTACCCATCCATTCGCTGTCGCGTTTGGCCAAATAATCGTTGACGGTAACTATATGCACGCCTTTTCCCTCAAGCGCATTAAGATAAGACGGCAAAACGGCAACAAGCGTTTTGCCTTCTCCGGTCTTCATTTCGGCGATACGCCCCTGGTGTAGCACGATCCCTCCGATAAGCTGCACCGTGAACGGCCTCATGCCGAGCACGCGCCAAGCGGCCTCGCGCCCCGCGGCAAAAGCCTCGGGCAGTATATCGTCGACGGTTTCCCCGCCTGCGAGCCGTTCCTTGAATTCAGCGGTCTTCGCTCTCAATTCATCGTCGCTTTTATTGGCGTATTCCTCGGCCAAAGCCTCAATTTCATTGACCAAAGGATCGATTTTTTTAAGTTCTCTTTTGCTGTGCGAGCCGAATATCTTTGTTAATACACCCATGTTCGAGTTGCCTTTCCGAATTCGTTGTACTTTATATCCCGGGCGACAAAAAATTGTACCATAAAAATATGAATAAAAAAAGCATAAAAACTTACAAAAATATATGTATTTTCTGTTTGAAGATGCCGCGAAGACGTAGTATAATTTTTATCGGCGCGTTGAGTTCCGCTCCCGCCACCCTCTTCATTGCGCGCGACGGAAGGAGATTTTGTGAAAGGCCGAAAAAGACATTTGTTCGTCCGGAAGATCCTTCGCTTTGTACTCGGTCCCGCGCTGAAGCGCAAATTCGGCTTTGAGCCCGAAATCGCCGAACTGCCCGGTCCCTGTCTCATATTCAGCAATCACACCACAAACTGGGATCCTCTGCTCTTGAGCCTCAGCTTCAGGGAACAGGTTTATTTTGTGGCAAGCGAGCATATTTTCAGATGGGGCATATTGTCGCGTCTTATTGTTTGGCTCCAATCGCCGATCGCCCGGTTAAAAGGCACCGTCGGCGCCGGCACGGCCGCCGCCGTGATGCGTCGTTTGCGCAAAGGCTGCAGCGTATGCATATTCATCGAAGGCGACTGTTCATGGAACGGAAGGACCGGCAGCATCAGCCCCGCGGCCGCAAAGCTCGCACGCTCCTGCGGCGCGGCATTAGTGACTTACAAATTCACCGGCGGCTATTTGACCGGCCCGCGCTGGGCCTTAAAGCTTCGCCGCGGCAAGATGCGCGGTGAAATAAAAGGCGTATACTCTCCGGAAGATATCCGAAAAATGCCGGTCGACAGGATCGAAAGGCTAATCAGCGACGATCTGAGCGAAGACGCGTATGAGCGCCAGCGCGAAAACCCCGTCGTTTACAGAGGTAAAAACTATGCCGAACATCTGGAAACGGTATTGTTTATCTGTCCTTTCTGCTCAGGCGTCGGAACGCTCTTCAGCAACGGCAACGAATTTCACTGCTCATGCGGCCTCTTTGCGCTATATGACGATTTCGGGTTTCTGACCGGCCCCGGGCTCCCTTTTGACAATGTGGCGAAATGGGACGACTGGCAGACAGACCGTCTGCGTCTTTTACCGGAAGAATCCGGCGACGGTCCCGTCTTTGAAGACGGCGATATCACACTCAGGGAGATTTTTCCGGATCACAGTTCCAAAAAACTCGGCGCCGGCAGCATCAGCATGTTTATAGACCGGCTTGTCTGCGCCGGCGCGGATTTTCCACTTTCGTCCGTTTTCGGTATGGCGGTGCACGGGAGAAACACTATAGATATGAGCGCCGATAAACGAAATTTTGAAATAAGCGGCGGAAAACTGTTTTGCGGAAGAAAATATCTGTTATTATATGATCAACTGAGACAGCAAATATGAATTTCGGAGGATACTTATGTGATATATTCCGCCAATGATACGGCGCTTTGGAATTTTATTATTCAATTCGGCATCATAGCGGCCGTGATATTGGCCGCCAATTTTCTGCGCCGCAAAATACCTTTTATACGCAAAAGCCTTATGCCGACGGCGGTGCTGGCGGGTTTTATCCTGCTTATACTGCGCAGTCTGAACATTCTGCCTCTCAATTTAGCTTTTCTTGAAATGATAACATACCACGGCATCGCCTTCGGCTTCATTGCCATGTCGCTGAGGATAACCGAAAAACCGGAAGGAGGCGGCAGCCTCACGGGAGCAAAAAGCGGCGCTTTGATCGTCAGCACATATCTCGTGCAGGCTGTTACGGGACTCGTCATCACGCTGTTTTTGGCATACACCGTCATGCCGGATCTGTTTAAGGCGGCAGGAATACTTTTGCCCATGGGATACGGACAGGGCCCCGGTCAGGCAAACAATATCGGCGGCGCGTACGAGGCCCTCGGCTTTGCGGGCGGGCGTTCTTTTGCCCTGTCGATCGCCGCGGCCGGATATCTTGTCGCGTGTATCGCCGGCATCGCTGCGCTAAACATTTTTGCCCGTCGGGGCAAAATCAAACGCATCGAACACGATGAAATATCCGGCTCCGTAACCATCGACACATTTCAAGACAAGGACGAATTGCCTGTTTCCGAATCTTTGGACAGACTGTCCATACAGTTCGCTATGGTTATTATCGTTTACCTTTTGACATATTTGGCCATATCCGGAGTAACAAGCTTTTTTTCAGCTGTTTCCGAGGACATTGCCGCAACGGTGAATTCGCTGTTCTGGGGCTTCAACTTTATAATCGCATCGGCGCTTGCGCTTTTGGCGCGCTTTGTCCTCGGAAAGCTCCGCCGCTCCGGTATAATCACGAAACAATACCAAAACAACTATTTGCTCGGCAGGATATCCGGTCTCGCATTTGACCTTATGATAATCGCCGGAATAGCCTCCATCGAGATATCCGATCTCACCGGGCTTTGGGTCCCGTTCGCGCTGAGCGCTGTTTTCGGCGGGATCGTTACATGGATATACCTTTCCGTCGTGTGTAAAAAAATCTACCCCGGATATTATTACGAGGGATATTTTTCGATGTTCGGAATGATGACCGGAACTATCAGCTCCGGCGTACTGCTCCTGCGCGAGATCGACCCGGAATATAAAACTCCCGCCGCCAACAATCTTGTTGTCGGCAGCACATTCGGCATCGTATTCGGCGCCCCGATGCTGATTTTGGTCGGTTTGGCCCCGAAATCGGATATCCAATGCCTTCTGACTCTCGGACTGTGTGTTTTATACCTTATCATCCTGCTTTTGTTCATGTACAAAGCAAACCGGAGGAAACCATGAAAAAAACGGGTTTTGACAACGACAAATACGTTAAGCTCCAGTCGGAAAATATACGAAAACGAATTGAAAGCTCAAACGGCAAGCTATACCTGGAATTCGGGGGGAAGCTGTTTGACGATTATCACGCGTCAAGGGTCCTCCCGGGCTTTAAGCCGGACAGCAAAGTGCGTATGCTGATGGAAATGGAGAAAGACGCCGAGGTCGTAGTGGCAATATCCGCGAATGACATCGAGCGCAACAAATATCGCGGCGACCTCGGCATAACCTACGACTTGGAAACCCTGCGGCTTACCGACGCTTTCAGAAACTGCGGCTTGTATGTGGGAAGCGTGGTGATTACTCAGTATCAGTCTCAGCCGGCGGCCGACGCTTTTCAGACCCGGCTCGAGAATCTCGGCGTAAAAGTTTACAGACACTACATCATTCCCGATTACCCTTCCAATATCCCGTTCATCGTCAGTGAAAACGGCTTCGGAAAAAACGACTACATAGAAACCGAACGTTCCCTTGTCGTCATCACCGCGCCCGGTCCCGGGAGCGGCAAAATGTCCATCTGCCTGTCGCAGCTCTATCATGAATATAAGCGCGGGATCACCGCCGGATACGCGAAATTCGAGACCTTTCCCATATGGAACCTCCCGTTGAAGCACCCCGTCAATTTAGCCTACGAGGCGGCAACGGCGGATCTCGGCGACATCAACATGATAGACCCGTTCTATTTGGAAGCATACGGAAAGACCACCGTGAATTACACCCGCGACGTGGACATCTTCCCCGTTTTGAACGCGATACTTGAGCGTATACTCGGAAATTCCGTATATAACAGCCCGACGGAAATGGGCGTTAACATGGCCGGCTTTTGCATAACGGACGACGACGCGTGCTGCGAAGCCTCGCGAAACGAAATAATACGCCGCTACTTCGCCACCGCCTGTTTAAGGCGTCAGGCATTGGCCGAAAAACGGGAAGTCGAAAAAATCGAACTCTTAATGACGGGCTTGGGCATTTCGACCGCAGATCGTCCGGTCGCCGCCGCGGCGCTTAAAAAATCCCGCGACGCGGACACGTCCGCCGTCGCCCTCGAACTGCCGGACGGAGAGATAATAACAGGCAGATCCGGTTCGCTCCTCGGCGCCTCTTCCGCGTGCCTTCTCAACTGCTTAAAGAGGCTCGGCGGCATCGATGACGAAGTCCTTCTCATTTCCCCGGAAGTCATCGAACCCATACAAAAGCTTAAGACCCGGCATATGGGAAGCCGAAATCCGCTGCTTCATACGGACGAGGTATTGATCGCGCTCTCCATCTGCGCCGTAACGGACAAATACGCCGCCGCGGCCTTGGACAGGCTCAGCGATCTCAGCGACTGCGAGGCACATTCCACTGTCATACTCTCGCGAGTGGATGAGAACGTATTCAGGAAGCTCGGGGTAAACATCACTTTTGAACCCGTATATCAAACACAACAGCTTTACCACAGCTGACCCTTCAAAACAAAACGAAAGGAACCCCGGACAATGAAACAACTCTTACCGGGCAACGCAGCCGTTGCCCGAGGACTGTATGAGGCCGGCTGCCGTTTTCTGTCAGCCTATCCCGGCACTCCGTCAACCGAGATCGCCGAATACGCGTCCGAATACGACGAAATATACACCGAATGGGCGCCGAATGAAAAAGTCGCTCTTGAGGCCGCTTCCGGCGCCTCTGTAGCGGGGGCGCGAGCCGTCTGCTGTATGAAACATGTCGGTCTGAACGTCGCCGCCGACCCTCTTTTCACGGCTTCATACACGGGAGTCAACGGAGGTTTTGTCGTTATCGTCGCCGATGATCAGGGTATGCATTCCTCTCAAAACGAACAGGACAGCCGTTGGTACGCAAAAGCCGCCAAGCTTCCGCTCATCGAGCCTTCGGATTCTTCCGAATGCCTCGAGTTCACAAAACTCGCTTTTGATATCTCTGAAAAATACGACACCCCGGTGATACTCAGGACCTGTACGAGAGCGGCCCATACGCAGAGCCCGGTCGAGACGTCGAAGCGTATCGCTCCGGAGCTTCGCCCTTATGTAAAAGATCCGAAAAAATATGTGATGATCCCCTCCAACGCCCTTCTTCGGCACGCCTTTGTCGAAGACCGCACGGCAAGTCTTTCCGAATTGGCGGAAACGACCCCCATCAACCGGATCGAACCCGGCGACACGGAAACGGGGTTTATCACGGCGGGCGTTTGTTATCAATATGTGCGCGAGGTTTTTCCGAACGCAAGCGTACTGAAGCTCGGGCTTATCAATCCGCTGCCGACGGCTTTGATCGCAAAATTCGCCTCAAGCGTCAAGAGGCTCATTGTCGTTGAAGAACTGGACTCTATCATTGAGACCCATTGCAAAGCGGCCGGGATAAGAGTCGACGGCGGCAAAGATCTGTTCGGTTTTTTGGGAGAGCTGTCGCAGGGCCGCATAGCCGAAGCGATGGGCAAATCGCCGAAACCGGCGCGATATTTCGGCGCGGACTTGCCCTCCCGTCCGCCCGTCATGTGCCCCGGATGCCCGCACAGAGGATTGTTTTATGTCCTCGGCAAGATGAAGCTGACCGTGTTCGGCGATATAGGCTGCTATACCTTGGGAGCGCTGCCTCCTTTATCCGCCATGGATACGACGATTTGCATGGGTGCTTCCGTCTCCGGAGCGCACGGCTTCAATACGATACGCGGCGCCGACGCGAAAAACCGCTGCGTCGCCGTTATAGGAGACAGCACTTTCATACACTCAGGGATAACCGGTCTTATCGACGTCGTTTACAACAAGGGTATTTCCACCGTTATCATTTCGGACAACTCAACGACAGGCATGACGGGACACCAGGACAATCCGACCACCGGAAAAACCATAAAAGGAGAAGCCGCTCCCTTAATAAGCCTTGAGAAACTGTGTGAAGCCGCGGGGGTAAAAAACATCAGGGTCGCCGACCCCCGGGATACGGACGGGCTCTCGGAGATACTGAGCGAGGAAATGCAAAAAAGCGAGGCCTCCGTCATTATCGCGCGAAGCCCCTGTGTGCTGCTGAAAGGCATTAAGAAAGCCCCTCCGCTGAGCGTTTCCGAAGAAACATGCACAGGCTGCGGAATGTGCATGAAGATCGGCTGCCCGGCGATAAGTCTCACAAACGCCAAAGCGTTTGTCGACACGACACTTTGCGCGGGCTGCAGCCTGTGCGTCCGGATGTGCAAAGCAAATGCGTTCCGCGAAGGAGGGCAAGACAATGTCCGATAACAAAAACATTTTGATCGCCGGCGTCGGCGGGCAAGGCACCCTGCTGACCTCGCGCATTCTCGGCAACGTACTGACAACGGCCGGTTTCGACGTTAAGATATCCGAAGTACACGGCATGGCGCAACGAGGCGGCGCTGTAATAACCTTTGTCAAATACGGCAAAAAAGTATATTCGCCCGTCATCGACTTCGGCGAAGCTGATTTCATATTGTGTTTCGAGCGTCTGGAAGCGGCTCGGCGCCTGCCGTATCTCAAAGATACCGGCATTATGATAATAAGCGACCAGCGGATATCTCCCATGCCGGTCATAACCGGAAACGCGGAATATCCCGAACGCATTATTGAAAGGATAAAGGAAACGGGCGCAAACGTCAGATCCGCGGACGCGCTGTCGCTCGCTCTTGAGGCGGGAAGCCCCAAATCGGTCAACATCGTTCTTTTGGGACTGTTTTCAACGATTCTCGAATTTTCCGCCGAAACATGGGATCGGGCTTTGGAAGCGGAGATAAAACCCGTCTTTCTCGATCTGAACAAAAAAGCTTTCGCGCTCGGCCGGGCCGCCGGACGGTGACGCGTGGACTACCGGCTGACGCCCGCAGGAGAAGGAGAAGCTGAGCTTACTGTAAAACGCTCGCGTTTTATCGGCCGCGTCCGGCATGTCGAAACGGAAAAAGAAGCCCTTAGTTTTATAAAAGAAATACGCTCCCTGAACCGCGATGCGTCGCATAACGTCTGCGCATACATGCTCGATCGCGGCATAATCAAGCGTTTTTCTGATGACGGAGAACCCGCCGGCACGGCGGGTTCTCGTATTCTGAAATCCTTCTCCGATAAACAAATCGAAGATTTTTGCTGCGTCGTAACGCGTTTCTTCGGAGGCATACTCTTGGGTGCGGGCGGATTGTCAAGAGCATATTCATCAGCCGCGAAACTCGCGCTTGACGCCGCGGGCATATGCAAAACATCGGTTTTTTCCTGTTTAACTGTTTACTGTCCGTACGACCTCCACGACAGGATCAAACGGCTGCTCACTGACCTCGGATGCCTAACGGAAAACACCGAGTTCGGCGCCGAGGTCGTTATCAAGGCTCTTGCGGAGCCTGAAACGATCAACGAGACCATACGCCGCCTCGCCGAAGAGAGTTCCGGTAGGCTCAAGGTCGACGCTCCGGAAAAACAATTCAAAAAAATCCCGCTGTAAAGACGTGCCGTCAAGGTTTTTTGCTGAATATAAAAAGGAGCAAAAAAAGATTTTACTGTACCTGTAAAAAATTCTTGACATATATAACGGTACCTGTTAAATTATATTTAACGGTACCGTTAACACTTTTTTCGGAGGCATGATCCATGACACACGAACTGTATGAAAAACTGTTGCAGCTGCAATGGCTGCTGCACAAACAACAAATCCGCGGCCGGTCTGCGGGCGGCCCGATGGCGGACACTACGCGGGGCCGGGGCAGGATAATTGCCGTACTGAAATTGAGGGACGGCATAAGCACAAAAGACCTTTCCTATCTGTTGGGAGTGCGTATTTCTTCACTGAACGAGCTGCTTGCGAAACTGGAGAAAAGCGGGTATGTGACCCGCGAACCGGCTGAACAAGACAAGCGCGTTATGCTTGTTAAATTGACGGAAAAAGGAAGAGAAGAGCAGCAATCGGAACCATCCGATCACGGCGGCATTTTTTCCTGCCTGTCAGATGACGAGCAAAAAACACTCGGCGAATACCTCGACCGTATCACAGACGCCCTCCGCGCCGATTTCGGCGACGACGAAGAAGAAATGCTTGAGAAAATGGAAGCTCTCAGGGAGCGGCTCGGAGATTTTGGTGATTTTTTCAAGGAGCATGGGCGAGACTTCCCCGGATGGTGGGGCCCGGCTCACGATATTCGTGCGGGCGGACACTTCGGACGCGGAGGGTTCCCGAGAGGGCGCGGTTTCCGCAACCATGAACATGAACATGACCGCGGACACGGGAAGAATGAAGATTAATAACAGGGGGACGTCGATATGAACATGATAGAGGTCAATAATTTAACAAAACAATACAAGGGCGCAAAAATCCCTTCGGTAAACGATATAAGTTTTTCAGTTGAGAAAGGCGAGTTTTTCGCCTTCCTCGGGCCGAACGGCGCGGGGAAAACAACAACGATTTCGATCCTTACCACAACGCTTTCCAAAACCTCCGGCGAAATAAGAATCGCGGGAT
>Ga0082212_10002476_pt1 | contig 26851 bp, 19 predicted proteins | sample TergutNt197P3_FD_71548 | JGI IMG/M metagenome (GOLD analysis project Ga0082212, IMG submission 71548) | Neocapritermes taracua P3 segment gut microbial communities from Petit-Saut dam, French Guiana - Nt197 P3 | ecosystem: Host-associated > Arthropoda: Insects > Digestive system > Gut ...
CCAGCGACGCTATGCTTGTGAACTGTTTCCCGTCGTATACGAGCCCGTAATATATCTCGTCGGACAGGATGTAAAGGTCGTGTTTTACGCATACCTCCGCCAGCCCGCGCAGCTCTGCTTCGTTGTAGAGCATCCCGGTCGGGTTCGAAGGGTTGTTAATTATGAACAATTTCGTTTTGCCCGTGACGGCGGCTTCGAGCTGCGCCCCTGTCGTCTTGAACTCGTTTTCTTCCGTCGCAGGTACCGAGACCGGAACTCCGCCCGCCATCTTGACAGCTTCGGAGTATGTGACCCAGTAAGGCGCCGGCAGGAGAACCTCGTCACCCGGGTTCAAAAGCGTTTGGAAGGCCGCGTATATGCTGTGTTTCGCCCCGCTGGCGACGACTATCTGCCCCGGGGCGTAGGCGATCCCGCAGTCGGCGAGCATCCTGTCGGCCGCCGCCTTGCGCAGCGCCGGGAGACCGCTGGCGGGGGTATATTTCGTTTGCCCTTCCCTGATCGCTTTATACGCCGCTTCCTTTATGTTGTCCGGAGTGTCGAAGTCCGGTTCGCCGGCGCCGAATCCGACGACGTCCTTGCCGTCGGCCTTCATCTGCTTATACAACGCGTCGACCGCCAATGTCGTCGACGCCTGTACCGCTTCCGCGATTTTTGATATTTCTTTCATGAGTACCCTCCGTATGAATGATGTGTTCCGCGCGGCGCAGGGGCGACCGTCCCCGGGAGCCCGCCGTTTCTGTTATGAAACGCTGTTCTTTTCCATCCTGCGCCTTGAAAAGAAGAACGTCAGGAGCGTAAACGAGATCACCGTGCATATGATGCATCCGACGAAGGCCGCCGTAAAGCCCAGCGAGTCGATGACCAGGCCCCATATAACAGCGCCGACGCCCTGCGCTATATCGTTGCCAAGCTGATATGTCCCGCTTGCCGCTCCCCTGCGGTTGACCGGGGAAAGCTTGATAGCCGCCGCCTGCAGGACCGGGCTGACAGTTCCGAACGCCAGCCCCATTATGAAACCGACCGCGTAAAAGGTTATATTGCTTGTGACGCTTATCAGCAGGATCAAACCGACAGCTTGCAGAGAAAGCGCGCACGCGGCGACCTTGAACTCGCCGAGCTTGTCCGCGAGGCGGCCGCTGAACGTCCTTGTGAGCGTCATGCCGACCGCCATCGTAACAAAGAACGTCGCCGCTCCGGTGATCCCTTTCGAGTCCGCGTAAATGACAATGAAAAAGTTGACCGCGGCAAAAGCGATGCTGTTGAAAAGCTGCACTATGGCCGACGGGAAGGCCTTGAACTCGAACATGCGCGAAAGTCCCTTGTACTCCGACAGCTCGATGGCGCCGCTGCGCTCCTTCTGCTCGCGCATCTTGTTTTTGTAAAACGGCAGCTTCTCGTATCGCAGGAAAAGCGTTACGCATATGGAGGCTATTATCATGCCCGTGGTAGCGTAGAACACCATGCTGTAGTCGTCGCCGAAAACCAGCGACAGAGCGATCGCCGACCCTACAGCCGTGCCTATGGAATAGCCGAGTCCGAGGTAGCCTATCCCCTCGCTGACACGCCCTTCCGGCAGCACGTCCGCGCCCGCCGCGTTACTTGCGGTGTTGGCGGTAGCGTAGCCGAACCCGTGAAGAGCGCGGAAGATTATCAGCGTAGCAGCGTAAGGAAATATGCCGAAGCCCAGCGCCGAGACCGCGAATATTCCGGCGCCGAGCAGCATGACCTTGATTCTTCCGTGCCGGTCCGTAAGGTCCCCGGATATCATCCTTGAAACGATCGCGAGCACCGCAAACGCGGCGTTCAGGATCCCGCTGAAAGACGCGTTGCCAAACAGTGAATAGATATACTTCGCTATCGTACTGTTGAGCATGAACATAGCCAGGCATATGAACATGTTGCTGATGAATGTCAGAAGAAAAAACTTGTTCCAGAGTCTTTCCCGGACGCCGCCTTGTTTTGTTTTTGAGTCGGGCATTTTTTGTTCTCCTGTACAAGATATATTACCGTCCGCGAGTAATAATAACACAACTTGCGCCGCAACTCAACTGTTTATCTTATATGATCCCCTGGTAGACCAGTATCAACAAAACGCCGGACAATACGATGAACAGCGATACAAGCATGATTCCGATGTTGATTTTTGAAGATGAGCCTCCCACGCCGCTCTCCGGCAGCAGCTTCGATTTATCCAGGGCTATCCTCACCGGCTTATAGAGCAGCATCGTAATGCCGGCGCTCAGTCCGCCTTTCAGCAGGTTGAACGGCAGGAATACCGGGATCAGCATCGCCGCGACAGCGGCGCGGGGGTAGCCGAGAAAAATAGGCGTCAGGAAATAATTGTATAAAAGCATAACGATCGTCATCCCGAGCCATCCGGTGACAAGCCCGATCACCGCGCCCTTCAGATTGTGGATCTTCCTGTACACCAGCGCCGCCGGGCACACGAACGCGCACGACGATACGATGTTCATGATCGCCCCGATCCACAGCGTTTCGCTGACCGTTATCATTTCCAGAAACGCCACGATAACAGAAATCACGAACCCGGTAAGCGGCCCGAAAATGAACGCGGCGATCACGATGATGACGTCCTTTGGGTCGTACTTCAGGTACGGCGGGACGGTCAGGACCGGTATCCTGCCGACGACCATGACGACATACGCCAGCGCGCACAGCAGAGCGGTCGTAACGAGTTTCCTCGTCCTTAATTGAGTATTCGTTTGCATATGGGTTACCTCCTAATAAAATGAGCGCCTGAATAAATACTCTTCAGGCGCCGGTAGTCGCGTACAGACAAGCCTGCGGATAAACCCGCGTTAAGCTTCGTCGATATCTTCTCCCATCCAGACTGTGACTGTCGGTATTGGAATCTCACCAATTCAGCGTTCCGGCGGCTTCACGGGAACATGGGTTTCCCGAAAAACAACGCCTTACGCTCGCGGACTATACCGCCGGTGGGGATTTTCACCCCGCCCCGAAGATCTATGCATAAATATTCAGTTCGCCAGGGGTCGGGCTTAAGTCCCGATTTCCTGAATTCTAGCACACAACGGTCACGATGTAAAGCGGAATTTTCTGACTTCGTTTACGATCAGCGCCGACGATACGCACGCGGCGGAAAAATCCGCTATCGGCCCCGCGAAAACGGCGCCTTCGAGCCCGAAGAAAACAGGAAGGATCAAAAGCAGCGGTAATATGAATAGAACCTGACGCGACAGGGATATCCACAGGCCGCGGGACGCCTTCCCGATCGCCGGAAAGAACGTTGAGGCTACCGGCTGAATGCCGCTGAGGAATACCATGAACATAAATACCCGCAGATAATGCACCGCGAACTCGAGATATAACGGGTCCTCCTCGCCGAAGATAAGCATGAGTTTCCTCGGCAGCAGTTGGAAAACGCCGAACGCCGTCATAGAAACCGCGCCCGCAAGAATCAGCGCCAGGATCAGGGCCTTCTTAACGCGGTCGTACCGCTTCGCGCCATAGTTAAAACCGTGGATCGGTTGGCAGCCCTGCCCTATGCCTATTGTAAACGACGTAAACATAACGTTCAGCTTTGAGATCGCCCCCACGCTGCTGAGCGGTATGTCGCTGCCGTACACGGACTGCGCGCCATAGTAACGCAGAGTGTTGTTTAAAGTGATCTGCAGCACGGCGTTTCCCAGATGGTTGATGCAGGGAGAGACTCCGAGCGCGCATGTCTTTTTCGCAAGCTGCGCGTTTGGCTTGAGTTTTTCTTTTTCAAGCGAGATGCTCTTCGCCTTTCTTGTAAAGTAAAAAACCGCGACGCCCGCTGTCAGCATCTGGCTGATAGTAGTGGCCCACGCGACGCCGATGAGCCCCCATTTGAAAACGTATACCGTGATAGGATCGGCGATCAGGTTGAAAATGGCGCCGATCATTATGCACCACATCGAATAGCGCGGACTCCCGTCGGCGCGGATCAGAGTGGTCGATCCTGTAGTGAATATCCCGAACGGAATGCCGATAGCGATAATCGTCGTATATGTCAGCGCATATGGCGTCACCGCGTCCGTTGACCCGAATGCGTAGACAAGCGGCTTGACAAAGACAAGGACGAGGACCGCGATCGCTACGCCCGCTAACGCGAGCAAGCTCAGCGTGTTGCACGCATAATTATTGGCCGTCTCCCTGTCGCCCTCGCCGAGTTTCAGGCTGAAATTCGCGGCTCCGCCCGTTCCCAGAAGGTATGCAGTCGCTGAGCTGATCGTAGTGAGCGGGAACGCGACGTTTGTCGCCGCGATCCCCAGCATCCCGACCGCGTTCCCGATCAGAACCTGGTCGACGAGGTTGTACGACGCGTTGACCAGATTGCTGACGATCGCCGGTATGGCGAACCTCAGCATCAGCCTGCCTATATTATCCGTTCCCAGCGGGTTGGCTGTTACGCCGCCGTTTATCTTTTCACTGCCGCTCAAAACACACCGCCATTATTTTTCTCACGTCAGTTCCACTCTAACCCTTTACATCCCGAGAGTAATGTCATACAATGATCGCGCAGCCATTATATCACCGTCAAACAACTGCCGCAAGCCGCAAATCCCCATAATAGCGCAAAGGAAAATCATCTATGGAAGGTTACTACTCAGGGGGCATCCCGTTTGCAGAGCTGCGTGGCATGGTTTTTGTTGTTCGCGAACCTTTGGTTCGCTGGTCAGCTACCGGCCTTTTCACCGGTATTCCCTCAACAAAAAAACCATACCGCGCAGCCCCTGATGGGCAGAAAGTGAACAGTTACTGTGGAAGTTAGAAAGATCATAGACGCAGACCATTCCCTCCTTGAAGCGGCGGGAGGGTATTTGCAAAATTACAGCCGAAACGTCCTGCGCTGGATAGGGCAAGGCCTCGTTATCCCGGAAGACTGCTTTGTGTTCGTGACCGGCGGCGCGCCGGTCGGCGGCGTGTGCTTCTGCGACGATACGGGCGAGTCGCGCGACATCCTCGATTATGCCATTTCCGACGCGAAGGCCGGGGACAGTGCTGAAGCGCTGCAAAGAGCCGTCCTCATGGCTGCGAAAGAGGATACAAGGTCTGTTACGTATAACCTTTACGACGATACTGAACAGTACCGAGACATACAGGAGCTGTTCAAGCTGGCCGGTTTCACCATAGCTCAGAAAAAAAGCAGCTACACGTACGAGCGCGCTGAACCGCCGAAAAGTATCGGAGAGCTGACGTTTCTCAACGCCAACGAGTTGACGTTCCGCAGCGCCAACGAGTTGACGTTCCGCAGCGTCATGGAAACCGGGGAGGACGCGTTCATCGGCGCGGTCAGGGACGTGACCGTCGGGACGCTGGACAAGCTGATGGCGGACGAAGCCGCGCGCCTTGGCGGCGACAGGGCCGCGCGCGAGTATGTTGAAACGCTGAAAGAAATAGATTTTGACCCCGATTGGTGGAGGCTGGGCTATTCGGACGGCAGGCTCGTGGGGCTTATACTGCCGCAGAAACTGGGAGACGCGATCGGTGGCATAAACTATGTGGGCGTCCTGCCGCAGTTTCGCGGTAACGGATATGGCGCGACGCTGCTGGCGGAAGGCGTCCGTATCCTGCATGAAAACGGCATACGCAAAATCTACGCTGACATAGACGTGCATAATTTCCCATTGGCGTCGGCGCTTGAGTTGGTCGGGTTCACTTACGCAACTGAAGAGAGCGTTCTGATATATGAGAGGAGGTCAAGATGCTGATATGTACAGGTTGAATTACTCCGCCCTAAGTTTACGGCAAGTCGAGGACATTGTCGCAAAAGCTGCGGCCCCGGTCTGCACGCCACGGTCATGCGCCCTGCTTACCGGGGAAAAAATGAAAATCGTACTTGACAAGTTCCCGGTGGAGGGGCCTGTGCTGGAGTACGAGTTCGTTTCGGATACGAAACTGACGTTAAGCGAAAACGGCGGGCCTGCCGCGGCCTGCCGCTATGGCGCCGTGTCCATAAAAGGCGTCACGCTTTTTTCGCACATGGTTCCGGGGTCTTTGCGCGGCTATACCGTCATAGTCAACCGCGAGACTTCAATCGTCACAGTTTTTGAGATGTGGTTCATCGACTGCGAAGGAGATCCTTTCGACCCCGCCAGGGACTATATACAATTGACGGAGCAGGAAAAGCTGAGTAAACTCAAACCCTTTATAAACCGGGAGGTTCAGCGTCAGTACTATTTCGGGTATGTCGAAGAACAGGGCAAATCGCCGCCCGCGGGGCGCGACGCGACGTCGCTCCGGCTTGAGAACACCATGATCTTATGGGAGGAAAACCGCTGTAAGAAAAGGCTTACGACGTATACGTCGCTTCTGTATTCGACCATCGTAGAACTTAATTCGCCGGACGGGGGCGACGTGCTGACGTTTCCCTCGGATACGTTCCGCGTCGACGAATCGATGTATATTCACTGCTTTGGCGAAGTCGAGTATTCAGGCAGGCTGTCAGTGGAGATCCTCGATCTTTACACCATGAACAAAGTCGGCGTCACAATGGGGATCGACGAAAACGACGCCTTTGAGCATGAGCTGTATTGCGGGCAAGGGAAATTCCTCGGGCGTTTCTCAACATACCAGGACTTCAACGACAGAGGGGACCGGTACTCGGAACTTGAGAGAAGGAACCGCGATTACAGCGTAAAAGGCGCCCGCGCCACATTCCGCCCCAGTATCATGTCAAAAAAACTGACTGAGGAAGATGTCGCCAAAGCCGCTGAAAACCCGCTGATTTTCGACCCGAAGAGGGCCGAAGAGAGGCTCATGTTCTCGACCCATGTACCGCCGGATTCCGGTTACTGCGCGGGAAAGGCGGCAGCATTCAAAGGCGACGACGGGTATCACGCTGAGCTGCGCTTTGAAACAGCCCATGAGCTTGAATACCGCGCGGCAGGAGAAAGCGGTTGGAAAACTGAGCGGTACTGCGCTTTTGAGTTGGATGAAGACCTGATCATCCTGGCGTTTTACCGCAGCGGAGCACACCCGCCGTCCACGTTATTCTTCGCGCTCGATTTCCAAAACGGCCTGGCGACGTGCATATCGACAAAACTGGGGTCAAAGTATGACCTGCACGACCCGGAGCCCGAGTATCATTTCGGGATCGTTGAAACGGAAGGGCTGACGCCGGTACGCATCTTCCGCCACGGCTTCACAGACGAGCTTTTAGGTCGCGCCTTTACGCAGACATATTCGGATCAGATGAGTTCGATACATATCTATAACGCCCCTCACTCATACTCATGGACTATCATTACAAACTCGGAACCGGGCTCTGCAGGAAACCGCGCCGGCAGCTCTGTCTGGAGTTCGCCCTGCGAGTATATAAAGCTCAGGGACGACGTATATATCATGAGTTGGGTCGAGCAGAAATGGTCCGGTCATATGGACACTCTTTGCAGAAATCTCAGGACCGGGCGCGACTGCGGATTCGGTTTCGGCATATCATACGACGGGAAATATATAACGCTGGACAGAACGGGCTCGATATCCCGTCAGGCCGGACGCGTCGATCTTTCAGGCGTATACTCCCTCAGGAACTATAACGCTAAGTCCTGAAAGACGCGTTTCGCGCATACGCTTTCATTCCAATATATCAGGGGAGGTTGAGTGACATAGTGGTACTCAACCTCCCTGTTCTGTCTGATCAGAATTTCCGGCTCTGTGACGCGCTACTCCGTTACCGCGCGGGCAAACCCGTCGATCTCGCGCATGAGCTCCGGTATCCCCAGACCCTGCGGGCATTGTTCCCCGCACTGACCGCAGCCGACGCAGCGCGACGCTTTCGCTCCGTCGTCCAGCGTGCTGTAGCCGTTGTCAAAGGGAATACGGTATCCAACGCGTTTGTAATGGTTGTACACCGAGAAAATCCCCGGTATGTTTACGCCTTGAGAACAAGGCATGCAATAACCGCAGCCTGTGCACGCAACGAAACCCGAACTGCCGTAAACCGCGCCGGCTTTTGCCAGAAGCTCCTTCTCGCGCTCGTCAATAGGGCGGAAGTTTTCCATTGTTGAGATATTGTCCGTCAACTGGCTCATTGAGTTCATGCCGCTGAGGACCGTCGCGACGTTCGGAAGCGATGCGGCATAGCGCAGGCCCCAACTGGCGAGGCTGGCGTCAGGCTGTTCACTCTTCAGTATCGCCGCCGCGCCGCCGCTTAACTGAGCAAGCGCGCCGCCCCGAAGCGGCTCCATTACTATTACCGGGATACCGCGCTCCGCCAGCAGCTCGTACTGGCTCTTTGCGTCTGTCGCCGTCCAGTCCACGTAATTGAGCTGTATCTGCGCGAAATCCCATTCATAATCGTCAAGAAGCTTTCTCATGATCTCAAGAGTCCCGTGGAACGAAAACCCCAGCCGTCTGATCCGCCCTTCAGTTTTTTTCTTCTTGAACATATCATAGACGCCGAGTTTTCTGAACCTCTCATAGTGCCCGTCGTTTCCCGCCGCGCGCGTCGCTTCACGGGCAAGATTGTGAACGAGGTAAAAATCGAAGCAGTCCGTTTGGCAGCGGCGGCATTGTTCGTCAAAAATCAGCTCAAAATCGTCCGCCGAACTTATCTTCCACGGCGGACATTTAGTCGCGAGATAATAACTCCCGCGCGGATATTTTGAAAGCGCTCGCCCGGCGAACTCTTCGCTCCCTCCATATGTGTAGGCAGTGTCGAAATAGTTGACGCCGGCCGCGATCGCGCGGTCGACGAGCTCTAACGAGCGCTCATAATCAATATCGGACGCCATATCACCTGCTCTCGGCAGCCGCATGAGTCCAAACCCGAGCAGCGATATGTCGTCGCCTGTGACATTTCTGTAAACCATTTATACCCCCCCTTGCAAACAGTACCTTTAGCGGGGCGGGACTCGAACTCGACACGCCCCCCTAAGCCCACGGGAGATCCGTATTAGTTTCACAAGCCGTACATATCTTCAGCCGTCAGCTGCGCTATGCCGCTGTCCGACAAAGTCTTGACGGCGGAGGCGTTGTCGTCAACGCAGATCACCGCATACGCTTTCCCCGCCGAGCCGTTTCTGGGAGCCACGAATACATAGGTGTACTCCACCGTGACGCCGGCGTCGGCGAGCAGCCGCAGCGCGGACGCGAACGCTCCGGGTTCGTCGTCGACCGACACAGGTATAACGTCGATGAGTTCAACGCCGTACCCCTCGTCCTGCAATACTTTCAGCGCGCGGGCAGGTTTGTCGACTATTATCCTGAGTATCCCGAAGTTTTCCGTGTCCGCCAGCGAAAGCGCGCGCAGATCGATGTCAGCGCCCGCCAGCGTCTCAAGGACCTCGACGAGTTTCCCCGGTTTGTTCTCCAAAAATACTGATAACTGCTCTATTGTCATTGCATTTGCCTCCAGTCCCTGGCAGGATCGACCCATATCCTTCTTCAGCGCATCTCGCTCTACATTCTACACTTTACATTCTACACTTTACACTTTACACTGACTAAATCTTTCGGTTATCTATCACCCGGACGGCCGAGGCCGTCCCCACACGAAATCTTGCGTCAGAACCTCAAATCTTTCGGTTATCGATAATCCTGACGGCCGAGGCCGTCCCCACACGAAATCTTGCGTCAGAACCTCAAATCTTTCGGTTATCGATAATCCTGACGGCCTTACCTTCACTTCGCGCTATCGTCTTGGGATTGACCAGCGTAACCTTCGCCGCGATGCCCAGCATGTTCTTTATCCTGTCGCGAAGCTCCCTTTCATGCTTCTCGACCGCCCTGACAGTACCCGAGCCGGAGAACATCTCCGGCGTCAGTTCTACGCGAACCTCCAATGTATCGGAATGGTTCACCCTGTCGACGACCAACTGATAATTCGAAGAAAACCCGTAATCAATGAGCACTGTCTCGATTTGCGACGGGAAGACATTCACGCCTCTGATGATCAGCATGTCGTCGCTGCGGCCCATAAGCCTCGACATTTTTAGAAGCGTCCTGCCGCACCGGCACTTATCGCGGTTGAGCACGCATATATCGCGCGTTCTGTAACGTACCAGGGGAAACGCCTGTTTCGAGATACACGTAAAGACGATCTCGCCTTTTTCCCCGGGCGGCAAAACCTCGCCTGTAGCCGGGTCGATGAGTTCGGCTATGAAGTGATCCTCGTTGATGTGCATACCGGACTGCTCGGAGCACTCGAACGACACGCCGGGGCCGGTGATTTCCGTCAATCCGTAAATATCGTAAGCTTTTATGCCCAGTTTCTCCTCGAGGCGCGAGCGCATCTCGCCGCTCCACGCCTCCGCGCCGAATATGCCGGCTTTGAGTTTGATCTTATCGCGCAGCCCGGTCTCCTCGATCGTCTCGGCCAGAAACTCCGCGTAAGACGGCGTGCAGCACAATATCGTCGCGCCGAGGTCGCACATGAACTGAAGCTGCCTGTCCGTAAAGCCCGACGACATCGGCAGGGTCAGGCTGCCCAGCTTATGCGAACCGCCGTTAAGCCCCGGGCCTCCTGTGAACAGGCCATATCCGTACGAGACCTGCACAACGTCGCTCTTTGTGCCTCCCGCCGCAGCCAGGGCGCGGGCGCAGCAGTCTTCCCAGAGGTCGATATCATGCTGCGTATAAAAGGCGACGACGCGCCGGCCGGTCGTGCCGCTCGTTGAGTGAATCCTGACGGTATCCTCGACCGGAACCGCGAGCAGCCCGTACGGATACGCTTCGCGCAGATCGTCCTTTGTCAAAAACGGCAGCTTGTGAAGATCCTCTATAGACTTGACGTCGTCCGGCGCAACGCCCTTTTCATCCATTTTTCTTCTGTAATACGCTACGTTCTTATAAACATGCCTCACCTGAGCGATGAGGCGTTCGTTTTGCAGTTTTGTCATGCCCTCGCGAGGCATACATTCAACTTCCTGTTGATAATAGCTTTGCACTTGTTGCTTCCTTTCTTCACTCCGCGCTCATCAAGCGCGTTTCAACTCCGGGCGCAGCCCAGATCGAAAGCTTTGCGGTTGAGCTCCATGAACCGTTCCGGCACCGTCTCTTCCAGCGCGCTTATCCACGCTTCTTTTGGAAACGGGAAGTACCCGGACAGTCTGCCCATCAAAACGATATTCACGGCTTTAGGCGAACCCGCCTGCGCGGCAAGCGCCAAGGCGTCGATAGCGTCCACCTTCGCGCCGGCGGCCCGCATCTTATCCGCAAGAGCGTCAGGGTACCGGGCCGCTCCGGTAATCACAGGCATCGGCTCTATCTGTTGCGTGTTTGTAATGACCCGCCCGTCCGGCGCAAGATACTCCAGCCATCGCGCCGCTTCAAGCATTTCGAAAGACACTATGAAGTCGGCCTGCCCTTTGTCGATCACCGGCGAGTAGACCTTGTCGCCGTAACGCACATATGTTACGACCGATCCCCCCCTCTGGCTCATCCCGTGGACCTCCGAGACCTTCGCGTCATAGCCTTCGTTCATAAGAAGACGTCCGAGCAGCTTGCTGGCGAGAAGGCTCCCCTGCCCGCCGACCCCGACTATCATAATATTCTGAGTTTTCATGTTTCGACTACTCCTAACCAACGTGGGCTCTGCCCCGGAAAATCCCTGTAACCGCATCCCTTAATTGAGTATCTCTACAAACCACACGGAGTGTCTTTCTGAGTATAGCGAAGAATCTTTCTCCCGTCGCAATATATAAGCTCTAAGGTTCTTCGGTCACTTCGCTCCCTCAGAATGACAGGTTATCAGAGGCAATCAATTCTACATTTTACATTCTACATTTTAATTTCACGTTTTACGCTTGCCCCAGCGCTCCGCGTTTGCATAGCTGCATGCAAACCCCGCAGCCGACGCACTGCGTCGCGTCAACTCCGGCTTTTTTGCTTCCGGCTTTGCGGCCGTCGGCAGCATCGTTCACACCAACTGCCGCAGGGCCGGTTTTCATGCTGATGGCCGGACAACCAATCTTCATGCACGACTCGCAGCCTACGCATTTCTCCTCGTCCACCGCAAGCGGCGGCTGAGGTTTCACCGATTTAAGAAGCGCGCACGGTCTTCGCGATATGATCACCGATGGTTCGGGCGCTTCCATTTCCTCGCTCACCGCAGCCATGCATTCTTTCAGATCGTACGGGTCTACGACGCGGACGCGCCGGATCCCGATAGCTTTGCACAGCGCTTCCAGGTCTATCTTCCCGGCAGGTTCACCCTTGATATTGAATCCTGTCGTCGGATTTTCCTGATGCCCGGTCATTCCGGTTATGGAGTTATCCAGTATTATTACCGTGGAATTCGAGCCGTTATACGCGACGTCGATCAGCCCGTTGACCCCCGTGTGCGCGAAAGTCGAATCTCCGATGACGGCGACGCTGTTACTTCCTGCGGCGCCGGTGTTCTCCATGGCGCTGCTGCACTCCAAGATGCTGTTGCTCCCCGAGACGCTGTCAACTCCGTTCCCACCGCCGGTGTTCCCCATGGCGCAATTATAGCCGTGCAGCCCCGAGACGGACGCCCCCATGCAGATCGTCGTATCCATCGCGGACAGCGGCGCGGTAGCCGCCAGCGAGTAGCAGCCGATATCGCCGAACACAGTCGCCTTTTTTCTGGCAAGCGTGTAAAACAGGCCCCTGTGCGGGCATCCCGCGCACATCACGGGCGGGCGCGGCGGTATCGTTTCGTCCAGCGTCGCGCCGCGCGCGACAGGTACGCCGAGCTTCTCCGCCACAAGGTTTTGTGAAAACTCGTCCACCTGAGGAAGCAGGTTCTTTCCGTCGACAGAGAGGCCGAGCTTCCTGCAATGATCCTCTATAACCGGATCCAGTTCCTCGACGACGACGAGCCGTTCGACCTTCGACGCAAAATCAAGTATCAGTTTCTCCGGGAGCGGGTTTACCATCCCCAGCTTCAAGACGCTCGCCTTATCCCCGTAAACCTCTTTGACATACTGGTACGCCGTGCCGGACGCGATGATTCCCACATCCGTCCCGCCCGGCTCGACGCGGTTGAAAAACGCGTCTTCTGCGAGAGCTGTCAGGTCGCGGGTCCTTTGCTCGATGATCGGATGGCGTATCTTCGCGTGGCCGGGAAGCATTACATACTTCTGCGCGTTCTTAACGTACTCTTTGACCGGCGGTTCGATCCGCTCTGACACTTCAACTATGCTTTGCGAGTGGCTGACACGGGTACACATGCGGACAATGACCGGGGTATCGAACTTTTCCGACAGTTCAAACGCGTATTTTGTAAAGGCAAGGCTTTCCGCGGAATCCGCCGGTTCGAGCATCGGAAGTTTCGCGGCTATCGCGTAATGCCGCGAATCCTGCTCGTTCTGCGACGAGTGCATCCCCGGGTCATCGGCGACCGCAATCACCATCCCCGCGTTGACGCCCGTGTACGACATGGTAAACAGAGGGTCGGCCGCGACGTTCAGTCCAACGTGTTTCATCCCTGTGAAACTGCGTTTTCCCGCAAGCGACGCGCCGAAGGCTACCTCCATGGCCACTTTCTCATTGGGCGCCCATTCGGAGTATATCTCACCGTATTCAGCCGCGTGCTCGGCGATCTCCGTGCTGGGCGTACCCGGATAGCTTGAAGCGACGCCGCACCCGGCTTCATAAAGGCCGCGCGCGACAGCCGCGTTTCCAAGCAGTAACTGTTTAGCGTTATCTGTGCTCATTATTGATTTCCTCCCGGAACTTAGACTCCCTCGTAAAAACTTTCGCCAGTATAACATACGACGCGCAACCCCGCAACCCGGAATCTTAATCAGAAACTCGATCCGGATCGAATTCGGGCGCACTAATGAGCAACTCCGCGCTTTTCGTTTCCCACTTTACGCTTGATACCCCTGCAGCCACTCCCGCTCACAAGTAGCTGCAAGGGAATCACACTTGACTCCACTGCAATAACTCCCGACGCGAGTCTGATGACGCGAGTTGTTGCAGGGGAATCACACCTTACGCTTTACACCTTACACCTTACGCTTTACACTTTACACTTTACACTTTACGTTCTACACTCTCACCGTTACTCCGGCAGCTTGTTCGCGCCGTCCCTGACCAGAGCCTCGCCCGATGCGCCCGAATCGTAACATGCAAAACATTCTTTTACGTGCGCCGCGTCAGGCTTAGGCGTCAGCAGGCTTATGACCGGCACCAGGATCAGACCGAACAGCATCGTGAACGCGCCGGCGTTTATTGGAGACTGTAATATCGCGGGGAAAATGCTCTTTGGCAATACGCCTATACTGGTCATGAAGTTCGTTATCATGAACAGTGAGCCAAACGCCATGTTGACCCAGACTGCCGGCTTCGTCGTCCGCTTCCAGTACAGCCCGAACAGAAACGGCGCAAGGAACGAACCCGCCAGCGCGCCCCATGAGACGCCCATGAGCTGAGCGATGAACACAACGTTTTTATTGTACTGCAAAATTGCTATCGCCGCAGAGACAACAATGAAAATCGCGATAAGCACCCTGATGGTAAACACTTGCTTTTTCTCGTCCATCTTTTTAGCAATGTTGCCTTTTATCAAATCCAGCGTCAGCGTCGAGGAAGACGTCATGACCAGCGCCGCCAGCGTCGACATCGACGCGGCAAGTACCAGAACGATTATAATACCGACAAGCAGATTGGAGAATCCGGATATCATCGATGGGATTATCGAATCGAAAATGACGCCGCCGTCCGCCCTCGTTTCGGCGACTCCGGAAAACAGGCGTCCGAATCCGCCCAGGAAGTAGCAGCCGCCGGCGATGATCGTCGCGAAAATCGTTGATATGATAGTTCCCTTGCTGATCGCCTTCTCCGATTTGATCGCGTAGAACTTCTGCGTCATCTGCGGCAGCCCCCATGTACCCAGCGACGTGAGCAAAACCACTCCCAGCAGGCTTATCGGGTCGGGGCCGAGGAATGACGCGAAAATACCGGGCGTATCCGAAGCGCCTGAGTCGGACACGCGCGCCAGCGCGTCAAGAGACGACGTCAGCCCGCCGTTTGCGCCCAGGACTGCGCCGACGACGGCGACGATCCCGATTATCATGATTATTCCCTGGATAAAGTCGTTTATCGCTGTCGCGACATACCCGCCGGCGATGACATATATCGCCGTCAGGACTGCCATAATTACGATGCAAACCCAAAAGTCAACGTGAAACGCCATCGCAAACAGCCGTGAAAGGCCGTTGTACAACGAGGCGGTGTACGGGATAAGAAACACGAAAACTATGGCGGACGCCAGTATTTTCATGTTTTTTGAGTTGAACCGCGTACCGAAAAATTCCGGCATCGTCGCGCTCCCGAGATGCTGCGTCATGATCCTTGTCCGGCGGCCGAATATGATCCACGCCAGCAGCGAGCCGATAATAGCGTTGCCTATGCCGATCCACGTAGCGGATATGCCGAACCGCCAGCCGAACTGCCCCGCGTATCCGACGAACACGACGGCTGAAAAGTAGGACGTCCCGTAGGCAAACGCCGTAAGCCACGGGCCAACGGAGCGCCCGCCGAGCACGAAGCTGCTGACGTCCGTCGAGTGCTTCCGGCAGTATAATCCGATTGCGATAGTGATCGCGAAGAAAATAACAAGTAATACGATTTTAATAAACATATTTATCCATCCTCATTCTACATTTTCTCAGGCCGCCTGACACCCGGCTCCTAAACCTTAAATCCTACCCTCTGTTTTGCGCCGCGACGATGGCGTCCGCGCCGTAGACATGCCGCAGCTTCGGTTTCTCTATTTTCCCTGTCGCGTTACGCGGTACGTCGGCGAAAATGATCTGGCGCGGCCTTTTATATCGCGGCAGGCTGTGGCAGAACCGGGCTATGTTCTCCTCGGTGCACGTCCTGCCCTTCTTGATTTCTATGATCGCAGCCGAAATCTCTCCCAACCGCGCGTCCGGCAGCCCGATCACCGCGACGTCCTTAACGTCCGGGTGAGCGGACAGGAAGTTCTCTATCTGCACAGGGTAAATATTCTCGCCGCCCGTGATGATGACATCCTTTTTCCTGTCGACGAGGAAAATAAACCCGTCCTCGTCCTGCTCGGCCATATCGCCGGTAAACAGCCACCCGTCCTTCAGCACTTCGCTCGTCGCTTTCGGGTCGTTGTAGTAACATTCCATGACGCCCGGGCCTTTGACGCACAGTTCGCCGACGCTTCCCCTGTCAACCGTCTCGCCGTTTTCATCGACGATCTTCGTTTCCCATCCGAACCCGGGGACGCCTATTGCGCCGACCTTATGTAAATTCTCGACCCCGAGATGAACGCATCCCGGCCCGATAGATTCGCTCAGCCCGTAGTTCGTGTCATACTCGTGTTCCGGGAAATAGTCCATCCACCGCTTGATCAGGCTCTGCGGCACAGGCTGCGCGCCGATGTGCATCATGCGCCACTGCGCTAGGTCATAGTTTTCGACGCTTTCCTCGCCGCTGTCCAGCGCGTTGAGGATATCCTGCGCCCATGGTACAAGAAGCCAGACGATAGTGCATTTCTCGCTTGACACCGCGTCAAGTATATGTTTCGGCTCCGTCCCCTTGAGCAATATCGCTTTGCCTCCGACGAGGAAGCTGCCGAACCAGTGCATCTTCGCGCCCGTGTGATAAAGCGGCGGGATGCACAGGAAAATATCGTCGCGCGTCTGCCCGTGGTGCGCCTGTTCGACCGCGCATGAATGCATGAGGCTCCTGTGCCTGTGCAGTATAGCCTTCGGGAACCCTGTCGTGCCCGACGAGAAGTATATAGCCCCGAAATCGTCGTCGCTGAGTTTGATATCCGGAGAGACGCTTGAACAGTCGGCAGTGAGTTCCGTATAATCCTCGGCAAACGTCGGGCACTCGCCGCCTCCGTAAAAAATAAGCATCCGGTTTTCGATGATCGCGTCCGCTATCTCCTCGATGCGGCCGATGAATTCCGGGCCGAACACAAGCATGTCCGCTTCGGCGAGCTTCACGCAGTATTCGATCTCATCGGGCGTGTACCTGAAATTCAGAGGAACCGCGAGCGCCCCGGTTTTCAGTATACCGAAATATATCGGGAGCCATTCAAGGCAGTTCATCAGCAGGATGGCGACTTTATCGCCCTTTTTTATCCCCCGGCTGAGCAGCAGGTTTGCAAACCTGTTGGCCTTTTCGTTGAACACTGCCCACGTTATCTCCCTGCGGTAATGCGGCGCGCGTGTCGGCTCGATCAGACTGTATTCTTTCCACGTGACCCTTGGCGTGTCCTTTCTGTCAGGGTTTATCTCGACAAGGCATACGTCGCTTCCGTAAAGTTCGCAGTTTTTCTCAAGTATCTCCGTTATCGGCATGTATATCCCTCCCCTTCCGGCGTCCGGCTGTCTGCGTCTCGGCGTCCGGCTGTCTGCGTCCCGGCGTCCGCGTCCGAAACTTTAACGCTTTAAAGTCCTGCATTCCTAAAGTATGCGTGTATCCTAACAGAAAAAATCCCTGTTGTCAACAGGAATTTTTCCGGATTATTGCATTATTTTTCGTAACTGTTCAGGGGAGTATCCAGCGCGCTGTGCGCAGCGCACTAAACTCGCAATGGTTACAGCCCGCACACAGATTTACAGCAATAATGCCGTTTTCACAGCAGTACTCGTGCGTTGGCTGTAACCAACCTGTGTTTTTCGGATACCCCCTGAACAGGTCCGATATAATAAGCGATAATTACAGGTCATGACTTCCCGAAAGAATGGTATTGTTTTATGAACAAAAAGCTGCCGAGAGCGTTCCAGCCGACAGTGAGGCTATATTTGCTGCTGCTCATAGCTTTTGCCGCTGCGACGTTCTTTGTCGGCGAGCACAACCGAATACTCGCGGGCGCGCAGGCAGCGGCGCTTATCGTCCTGACGATCTACACCCAGATCGCCACGAGGAAGCGGACGGCGAAGCTGCTTGACTACCTTGAGTCGATGACGGAAGGCATGGACCTGACGGTGCGGGACACTCCGCTGCCGGTAGTCGTTTACAACTCCGAGACGAGCGAGATAATTTGGTCCAACGACAGGTTTTTGACGATCTCGGGGTTTCGCGAGCCGTTTTTCGAGCGAAGGATCACGGACGTCGTGCCGGATTATTCGGGGGACTGGCTGCTCAACGGGAAAAACGAGTCTCCGGGCTATGTTTCCATCGACGATAAAAACTTCAAAGTTTACGGCAGCATCGTGCGCACCGAGCACGACTATATCGCCACGACGTATTGGGTGGATGTGACCGAGCATGTCAGGATCAGCGACGAGTATCTTGATTCGAGGCCCGTTTTCGCCGTTCTGACGCTTGACAACTACGACGACCTTCTCAAGGGGATGCGCGAGAAGGAAAAAAGCATTCTCCTGTCTGATATCGACGAAAAAATCGGGAACTGGGCCTCGGGAAAAGACGGGTATCTATGCAAATTTGATAAGGACAGGCATTTTTTCCTGTTTGAAGAGAGATATCTGGACGGGTTTATCAAAGATAACTTCTCGGTCCTTGAGTCCGTCAGGACTGAGGTCGGCGCCGACGGCGTTCACGCCACGCTGAGCATCGGGATCGGGAAGGACGGCGAGTCGCCGCAGGAGAACTACCGTTACGCGAGCCTCGGCGTCGAAATGGCCCTGAGCCGCGGCGGTGATCAGGCGGTCATAAGGAACAGATACGGTTTCGAGTTTTTCGGAGGGCATTCCCCGAACATTGAGAAGCGTACGAAGGTGAAGTCCAGAGTCGTATCGAACGCGTTCGGCGAGCTGATCGGAGACGCGTCGACTATTTTTGTCATGGGGCACAAGGCCGCGGATTTCGATTCCGTCGGCGCCGCTATCGGCGTTTGCTGTATCGCGAGGGCGAAACGCAAACAGGCGCGCATAGTCATCAACATGGAAAATCCGATGGCGCAGGGCCTTATCGATATGGTCACGCAAGTTCCGGAGTACGGCGACGTATTTATCCCGGAACAGGACGCGATCGTACAGGCCGACTCGAGGAGCCTGCTTGTGGTCGTCGATACGGGCAGGCCGGACAAGGTCGAATCGCACTCGTTGCTGCTGTCCTGCACGCGCGTCGCCGTTATCGACCACCATCGACGCGCGGCGGAGTATATTGACAACGCGGTGCTCAATTTCCACGACCAGTACGCATCGTCGACGTCCGAGCTTGTTGTAGAGATGATGCAGTACCTGGTGGACAGGACGGATATTCTGCGCGTGGAAGCCGAAGCGCTGCTGGCGGGCATAGTCCTCGACACGAAGGGTTTTGCAATAAACACCGGAGGCGCGACGTTCGACGCGGCCGCGTTTCTCCGCAGGGCGGGCGCGGACGCGGCGTCGATCAAGCGGCTTCTGCAGAGCGATATCGAGACTGCGACCTCGCGCTACGCGATCATGCGCGGCGCGACGATCTACAGGGAAGGGATCGCGCTTGCCTCAAGCGGCGAAACACAAAGCAGGATCAGCGTGGCGCAGGCCGCCGACGAGCTTTTGAATATCAGCGGCGTCAGCACCTCGTTCGCCGCCGCGAGGGAAGGCTCCGACGTTTTCGTTTCCGGGCGGAGCATCGGCGGCGTGAACGTCCAGGTGATCCTGGAGAAACTGGGCGGCGGGGGAAGCCAGTCGACGGCGGGACTGCAGGTGCGGGGGTCAACCGTCGGGAAGGTCATGGACGACTTGAAAAAAGCGATAGACGACTACTTCAAAAATTGAGAACTGATTACCTCTGATAACATGTCATTCTGAGGGAGCGGAGTGACCGAAGAACCTTAGAGCTTATATATTGCAACGGGAGAAAGATTCTTCGCTATACTCAGAAAGACACTTCGTGTGGTTTATAGAGACACTCAATTGAGAACTGAGAATTGAGAATTGCAGAGATGTAGAGTTGTTGAGTTGTAGAGTCGTAGAGTTGAAAATTGAGAGTTGAGAATCGGGAAGCGGGAATTGAGTAAGAAACGGAAGATCGAAGGGAAAGCAATATGAAAGTTATTTTACAGGAAGACGTCAAAGGACAGGGAAAAAAAGGGCAGCTCGTAGAAGTCTCCGACGGATACGCCCGTAACTATCTCCTGCCGAGGAAGCTGGCTGTTACGGCTACGGCGGAAAACGTGACCGCCATGAAACAGCAGGAAAAAGCGCGGCTCAAAAAGCTGGAAGCCGATATGGCCGCCGCGAGGAACATAGCGGGGGAGCTCGAGGGAGTCGTGGTCAAGATCCAGGCGAAATCAGGCGGGGCGGGGGGCAAGCTTTTCGGTTCGGTGACTTCCAAAGAGATCGCGGAAGAGCTTTTCAAGCAGCACGGCGTCGAGATCGAAAAAAACAAGATCGTGCAGGACGAGCCTATCAAGTCTTTCGGCCCCTACGAAATAAAGTGCAAACTCGGGTTTGAGATAACCGGTGTTATAAACGTTCTTGTGGTAGAAGGATAACGGGAAAATATGGCTGACGAATTACTTGGCAGACAGACGCCGCACAGCGTAGAAGCCGAACAGGCCGTTTTGGGGTCGATGCTGATCGACGAGCGCTGCGTCGGAGACGTTTTCGGCGCGATTCGGGCCGACGACTTCTATTCTGTCGTCAACAGGGATATTTTCGAGACGATCATCTCGATGTTCAGCTATTCTCAGGCGATAGATCCCGTAACGGTGCTCGACCGCATGCGCGCGGGAGGAGTCTGGCGGGACGATTCCCCCGCCTATATCCGCGACCTTATGTTTATGACGCCCACGGCCGCGAACGTCATGGAATACGCGGCGATCGTAAAGGATAAGGCTTTACTGCGCGCCATCGCGGATACGGGAGGGGATATCGCGGAAATGGCGATCTCCGGAGAGGGCGGCGCCATGAACATCCTCGAAGCCGCCGAAAAACGGGTGTACGCGCTGCGACAGGGCAGGAACAGGGCGGGACTCGAGCCTATTTCCAAGATACTCGTCGGAGTTTACGAGCAGATATCGCAGGCGGCAAAAAGCGGCTCGAACATACCCGGACTCGCGACGGGGCTGCCGGATATCGACCGCTTCATCATGGGACTCAATAACTCCGACCTTATACTGATCGCTTCGCGCCCCGGCATGGGGAAGACGAGCATCGCGCTCAACATAGCGCTTCACGTGGCGGAGACGTCGGGCAAGTCAGTCGCCGTTTTTTCCCTTGAAATGTCGCGTGAGCAGCTGGCGCTGAGGCTGCTTTCGTCAAAAAGTTACATCGACGGCAAGAATCTCCAGACGGGGCGGATAAACCAGGAGGAATGGAGCCGCCTGTACGAGGCCGTACTGGCGGTGAGCACAGCAGATCTTTTGATAAATGACGACCCTTCGCTGTCGGTGTCGGATATGAACGCGCAATGCCTCCGTCTGCCGAATCTCGGGCTCGTCGTCATCGACTACCTCCAGCTCATGCAGTCCGCGTCAGGCGCGAAGAGTTATCAGGCGGAAAACCGCGTCAGCGTAGTGTCTGAGATCAGCCGTATGATGAAAATAATGGCGAAAGAACTCAACGTGCCGGTAATATGCCTGTCGCAGTTATCGCGCGAGAACGAGCGGCGCAAGGACAGACGCCCGATGCTTTCAGACCTGAGGGAATCGGGCGCGATAGAGCAGGACGCCGACGTCGTTATCGGGCTGTACAGGGACGATTATTACTACGAGGACTCCGACAACCATAACGTAGTCGAGTGCATCGTACTGAAGAACAGGCGCGGCGAGACCGGCAAAGTTGAACTCAAATGGCTGCCGGAGTATACGACGTACCAGTCGCTTGATACGCATCATGTTGAATAAAGTATTAAATTTTGCAGATAAGTTTGATATGCTTCCGGAAACGGGGACAGTGCTTGCGTGCGTGTCCGGCGGGGCTGATTCGATGTGCATGCTCGAAGTCCTGCTGGACATTTCGCTTTCGCGCGGGTTCGAGCTTTGCGCCGCGCATTTTAACCACGGCCTGCGCGGCGAAGAGTCCGTCCGCGACGAAGAGTTTGTACGAAAGCAGCTCGCCGCCCGGAGGACGCTATTGTTTACAGGCGGCGGAGACGCGCGCGCCTATGCGAAAGAGAACGGCATGAGCGTCGAGATGGCCGCCCGGGAAATGCGTTACGGTTTTTTCCGCGAAACTGCCGCCGCCGCCGGAGCCGCGCGTATTGCGACGGCACATACGGCCGATGATAACGCCGAAACTGTTATACTGAACCTCGTTCGCGGCGCGGGCGCGGCCGGTTTATCAGGGATACCGCCGAGAAGGGGCGCGATCGTGCGGCCTATGCTTCGCGTTTCGAGGGATGAGGTCATGCGTTACATCGGGCTGCGCGGCATTTCCTATGTCGACGATTCGACGAATGAACTCGAGATATACACGCGAAACAGGATCCGGCGGGCGGTGATCCCGGTCCTCCGGGATATAAACCCCGGGTTCGGCGAAGCCGTGGCGTCGGCTTCGGAGATTTTGCGCGCAGACGAGGAGTATCTGTCAGGGCTGGCGGACAGGTTTATTTCAGAGCGCTGCGCGAAGCGCAGTGCTTTGCGCTGCACGAAGCGCTGTATGGCACGTACCGTGTCCGGCGTTGCGGCGGGCGCTGCGCCGACGGAGACGGAGTCGGAGGCGGAGTCGGAGGCGGAGTCGGAACGCGATTTGAACCATAATTACGACATAGTGACGGCGGACGCCGGCGAACTGCTTGCTCTTCCGTTTTCTGTCTCGAGCCGCGTTGTGAGGAGGATTTGCCGCAGGAGCCTCTCGCTGAAGCATGTGAAATCAGCGCTTGATCTATGCGCGGGCGGCGATCCGTCCGCAGGCGTTTCATTACCGGGGATGACGGTCTACAGGGAGTACGAACGCGTCGTTTTCGACCAAACGGCTGCTCGCGGGGGGTCGGATGTTCACGGGCGCCCGGGTGTTCGCGGAGCCGATGACAACGGCAGTACAGCCGACGGCAGCACAGCCGACAGCAGCACAACCGACGGCAGCAGCGCCGCAGGCTGGCGCGGCATTCGGGAGATCGCCCTCGCCGACGGCGTCGACGCGGTCATTCCGGAAACCGGCTTGATGGTATCCTGCATAGCCGTAACCTATGAAAACGCTCCCACTATGGTCGAAAACGCTCCCGCCAGGCGTGAAAACGCTCCCGCTGTGAGTGAAAACGCTATAATTAATAAATCTTTTAATATTTTCCTATTTAAAAGTAGCGACTTGTGTGGTAAAATGACCGTCAGGTCGCGCCGCGAAGGCGATAAAATAAGACTTTCAGGCGGAAACGGAACGAAAACTCTGAAGAAGCTGTTCATTGAACGCCGCATCCCGGCGCGTGAGAGAGCTTATGTCCCTGTCGTCGCCGACGACGCCGGCGTTCTGGCCGTTTGCGGGCTGGGAATCGGCGACAGAGCGGTCCCTCAGAAGGGCGATCCGGCTTTACGGGTTGAGTTTTCACATTTGAAAGGGCTGAAATGAAAGAGGTCATTAAAGAGATAATCTTTACAGAATCGGTCTTAAGCGAGCGCGTGCGCGAGCTCGGCGAGCAGATCACCCGGGATTACGAGGGCAGATCGCCTCTGATGATCGGCGTTTTAAAAGGGTGCTTCATTTTCTTTGCCGATATCGCGCGCTGTATTGACCTGGAGTGCGAGGTGAGATTTCTGTCCGTATCTTCCTACGGTTTCTCCTCGGTTTCTTCCGGGAAAGTGAAGATAGACAAGAATCTTGATTTCCAGATCACAGGCCGGGACGTGATCATAATTGAGGACATCCTTGACAGCGGAGTCACCCTGACGGCTTTACGCAGCTTTATCATGGAGCGCAACCCCGCGTCGCTGAAGATATGCGCGCTGCTGGATAAACCGGCGCGGCGGCAGGCGCCGATCAACGCTGACTACCTCGGTTTCGAATGCCCGGACGAGTTTGTCGTCGGGTACGGGCTTGACTACGCGGAGCGGTATCGCAACTTCCCGTTCATAGCCGCCCTGAAACCTGAGGTTTACTCATAATAATGAGGATGGAACGCGAAGAGCGATACGCGGTCCGGTCTCTTAACTCCTGTAAAGAGGTGATAGTCTTTTGAAATCCAGAAACAGAAGCCCCCGTGAAATAGGTTTCTATTTTCTAATTCTTCTTATTCTTGTTTCCGTTATTTTCCTCATATCAATGCCCGGCGACCCTCAGGCGAGCAAGGTCGAGTACTCGGAGCTGCGCCGTCTGTTCATGGATTATCAGGTGTTGTCGTTCAAGATAAGTAACAGAAATAAGATCACCGCGAAGCTTATATCCAATTATATGGATTCCGGAAGCGATTACGTCGAGCACGAACTGCTTGATATCGGCTTGTTCCACGCGGATTTCAGCGAGTATATCGACGAAAGCATGAGGCGCGACTCGAACTTTAAATATAACTACGACCCGGGCATGAGGATACCGTGGTGGGTGTCGCTTTTGCCATACGTTATCATTCTCGCCGCGTTTTTCTTCATCTGGAACTCTATGATAAACCGCTCGGGAGTAGGCGGAGACAAGGGCGCGATGAGATTTGGCAAGGCCAGGACGAGGCTTGCCGGGGACGAAAAGAAAAAAGTGACGTTTGCCGACGTCGCGGGCGCCGACGAGGAAAAGGAGGAACTGCGGGAGATCGTCGATTTTCTCAAAGGCCCGCAGAAATACATATCCATTGGCGCCCGGATACCGAAAGGCGTCCTGCTGGTGGGGCCTCCGGGGACGGGGAAAACTTTGATTGCCAAAGCCGTGGCGGGCGAGGCGGGGGTTCAGTTCCTGTCGATATCGGGGTCTGATTTCGTTGAGCTGTACGTCGGAGTCGGCGCGTCGCGCGTCCGCGATCTGTTCGATCAGGCAAAAAAACTTGCGCCTTCGATCATTTTTATCGACGAGATAGACGCTGTCGGCAGGCAGCGCGGCGCAGGGCTCGGCGGCGGCCACGACGAGCGTGAACAGACGCTCAACCAACTGCTCGTCGAGATGGATGGGTTCAATACGAACGAGGGAGTCATAATCATCGCGGCGACGAACAGGTCGGATATCCTTGACAACGCTTTGCTGCGTCCGGGCAGGTTTGACCGGCAGGTCTATGTCGGAATGCCCGATATAAAAGGGCGGGAGGAAATACTGAAGGTCCATTCGCGCGGCAAACTTCTGGGCGAGGACGTGGAGCTTGCCGGTATAGCAAAGGGGACGATAGGGTTTACGGGCGCGGATCTGGAAAACCTCCTAAACGAGGCGGCCCTTCTGGCGGCGCGTGAGAACAAGCGCGTCATTACGATGGACGACATCGAAAAAGCGACACTGAAGGTCATCGCGGGACCCGAGAAGAAGAGCCGCGTGGTGACGCCCAAAGGGAGAAAGCTTTCGGCGTACCACGAGGCGGGGCACGCGGTCGTTTCAAAGTATCTGCCGAATGTGGACCCTGTCCATCATATTACCATCATCCCGCGCGGCGCGGCCGGCGGCATGACGGTCTATCGCCCGCAGGAGGACAAAGATACGACGTCGCGGAGCGAGATGTTTGAACGCATCGTTTCAAGCCTCGGCGGCAGGGTAGCCGAAAAACTGTTCCTCGACGACATATCGACGGGGGCGTCAAGCGATATTCAGTCTGCGAGCGCGATCGCGAGGTCGATGGTCATGAAGTACGGGATGAGCGAGAAGCTCGGGCCGATCTCGTTCGACGACAGTTCGCGTTCGGTTTTTATTGGCCGTGATTTTACACAGACGAAGAGTTATTCGGAAAAGACGGCCGCCGCGATAGACGACGAAGTCAAGCGTATTTTTGACGAGGCAAGCGAGTTGTGCGAAGAGCTGCTCAGCGAGCGCAAGGAACTTGTCGTCGCCACGGCGGAGTACCTTCTCGAACACGAGACTATGGACGGGGAGGATTTCGCGTATTTCTGCGATCACGGAGGCAAGCTGCCTTCGCAGAAGGAGAAGGAAGGCAAAGCGAGCCCGTTCGACGGCGGCGACTTCCCGGAGGTGCCGGATCTTTCGGAGTTTTTCAGCAAAAGAGACGATAAACAGTGAGAGTGTTCCCTTTCGCGAGTGCAGTCAGGTCTGCGCTCGTAATAGCGCTGTTTTCGGCGTTGCTTCTGACAGGGTGCAGTGACGGGAGTCCGCCGAACGAAATAGATACCATCGAGGATGTGCCGGGGCATATAATCGGGGCGCTGTACGGGTCGCCTTCCGTACGGCTTGCGGACGATCTCGGAGTAGCAAGGGCGCTTTATACGGGCGACGAGTTGATGAGCAGCCTCAGGTTCGGGGCTGTCGACTGCGTTATAATGGAGAGCATCGCAGCGGACGCTCTTGTCGCGAGGACAGCCGGGGTGAGGATCCTGGCCGAACCGCTGCTTGGGTATGATTTGTGTTTCGCTGTAGCGAAGGAAAACGCCGAACTGCTTCAAGCGGTTAATTCGGCGCTTTCTGCTTTAAGTGATAATGGCACGCTAAGCGGTTTGATAAGCAAGTATTTCGCGCGCGGCGATTACGAGTATGTTCCGCCGGAAAACGTCGCCAGCCATCCGGGCACCCTGATCCTCGCGCTTCCCCCCGATTCTCCGCCGTATTCCAACATGGACGCCGACGGGGAGTTTTCGGGCATGGACGTGGACGTGACCCGCGCTATTTGCGACTATCTCGGCGTGGGGCTGCAGATAATCGACTACGACGCGAGGGAGCTTGTCACGGCAGTGTGGTTCGGAAGGGCGGATCTTGCGCTCGGCTGGCTGCCGGGCGAAGGCGAGGAGTTCGTGAACATCTCGGCCCCTTACGCGCATGCGGTGCATGTGGTCATAGTCAGGAAGTAATTGGATAGTTAGGTAATCGCTGACTAAATCCCAACGTCATCTGAACGCTGTCTTTTTCCGCCCATTCCGCGCGTTTTTCGGTTAAATACGAGGAGTATTCGCCCCCGCTGAACTTGTTCAGCGTAAACCCTGCGAAAT